>CEVA01043156.1_pt1 | contig 42159 bp, 44 predicted proteins | sample 361521 | NCBI WGS metagenome assembly CEVA01 (sample SAMEA2622823, study PRJEB7988) | marine metagenome | isolation source: saline water (ENVO:00002010), including | reverse complement strand
TTGTCATAGTCATTTTGATATTTACATCATTATTTTCAGTAACATCAATTCCATAAATTAAGCCCATGTCTACAATACTTAATGGAACTTCAGGATCCATACATTTTTTGAGTGAATCACGAACATGTTCGACATTAACAGTACTCATGAAAAAAAACAGTATAGAACGAATAAAAACTTGATGTTAATTAGCTTGGAATAATTTTTTTATAGATTCTTCAAATGGTGCTTTTGCAACACCTTTCTCAGTAATTATTCCAGCAATTAATTCTGGAGGTGTCATATCAAATGCAGGATTAATTACATCAATTCCATCGGGGGCAGTTTTTTTATTTCCAATTCCAGTCACTTCAGATCCTTTTCGTTGTTCAATAATTACATCCTCAGGATTACTCTTCATGTCAAATGTAGAAAGAGGTGCTGCAACATAAAATGGAATGTTATGTTGATTTGCCATAGTTGCTACCTGATATGTTCCAATTTTGTTGTACACATGACCTGTTCTTAAAATTCTATCTGCACCTACAACAATTTTATCAACAAGACCATTTGCCATTGAATAACCAACTGCAGTATCAGGAATTAGGCTAACGTCAATTCCATCATGTTTTAATTCAAAAGCAGTTAATCTAGAACCTTGTTGAATTGGACGAGTTTCAGTAGCAATAACTTTAACATTTTTTCCACTATCTTTTGTGGCGCGTATAACTCCCAATGCAGTACCATAACCAACAGTAGCCAATGCACCAGCATTACAATGAGTCATAATAGTATCATTATCATCAAATAATTTAGAGCCATTTTTTCCCATTGTCATATTAATTGTAATATCATCTTCTGCCATTTTTTTGGCATGTTCAACAACATTGTTTTTTATTTCTTCAACAGAAGATGCCTCTTTTGCAACTTCCATAATTTTTTCCAATCCCCAAGCAAGATTTACAGCAGTTGGTCTAGTTTCAAATAATATTTTTTTTGCATTTTCCATATATGAAATTAAATCATCTTTTTCAGTCGCATTACTCTGTAATGAAGCAAGTGCAAGTCCAAATGCGCCAGATACTCCAATAGCAGGAGCACCACGTACTACTAGTGTTTTTATTGCTTCAGCAACCTCATTGTAATCAGTATATGTAACATATTCAAGAACATTAGGAAGTTTAGTTTGATCAATCATTATAACAGAATTATCCTTCCATTCTACTGTTTTCAATGTCATAAAATTTTTAGAAAGTATGATTATATAATTTGTTTAGAAAGTATCTATCATACTTAGTGTTTTATTAGATGTACATTTTAGATGAATTATGAATATAGAGGATCTTGAAAAATTTGACCCTCAGAAAATGTATAAAACTTACGATGAGTGGCCAACATATTCAGAAAGTGCATTTAAAAAAGAATTTTCAAAAATTCAATTACAAGATATAGATCATGTTGTATTAGCAGGAATGGGAGGTTCAGGTGCAATTGGAGATGTAATTTCTGCAATTTTATCACGAGAAGATATTCACGTATCTAATGTCAAAGGATATTTGTTGCCAAAAACTGTAGATGAAAGAACATTAGTTATTTCCATAAGTATCTCAGGAAACACCAAAGAGACATTATCAATTTTAGATTACAAAGAAAAATCAAAAGCAAAATTTGTAGCAATTTCGTCAGGAGGCATAATGAAAGAAAAATGTTTGAAAAATTCAATTACTCATTACGATATTTCAATGATTCATTCCCCAAGAGCATCATTTACTACATTTTTGTATTCAATTCTTAACATATTTGAGGATGTATTACCAATACAAAGAACCGAAGTGTTTGAATCATTTGAAAAGATGAAACAATTACAAAAAAGAATTAACTCAAGTAATCTTAATGAAGATAATCCTTCATTAAATTTAGCAAGAAAAATTAATTCAAATCCATTAATTTATTATCCAGATGGTTTGAAAGCAGCTGCAATTAGATTTAAGAATTCATTACAAGAAAATGCAAAGATTCATGCAAGTATTGAAGATATTATAGAAGCATCTCACAATTCGATTTCAACATGGGAAAATGAAAATAATTTGAAGCCAATTATACTTCAAGGAATGGATGATTTTCTTAAGACTAAAGAAAGATGGGATGTCGTAAAAGAATATTTTAAAAGTAGAAATATAAAATTTGAAGAAATTTTTTCAGTTGAAGGAAATATCATATCAAAACTTGTATGTTTAATTTATTTATTGGATTATGCATCTATCTATCTTGCAGTTTTATCAAAAACTGACCCATCACCAGTTACTGCAATTGATTTTATAAAAAGTAGACTCAAATAGATTTTGTATCAAGGAATTTTTTGAAAATATTATTTATTGAACTGATTTGATTTAGAGACTTGTCATCCATCAAATCTAGATTAGGTATTACACAATGACCCCCTATGAACCCAGGGAACATTTTTGGTCTATTTTTTAAAAATTTCTGAATTTCATCAGTAAAAGACCACATTTCATCATAATCAACATTTTCCTTATCTGCAATCATTTTACTAATTTGTGCAAAATTAATCAGCCAACCATAATACGAGGTATCACATACAACTTTTGCAAGTTCTAAAGTTATAGGCTGTGACATCTGTTTAGTTTTTACATCACATTTTTTTAATTTATTTTTAAATATCTGAGAAGCCCATTTAGATTTAGGTGCATAATCATATACAGCAAAAAATTTAGTGTATCGTTTTAGATCTTTAAGCATTCTTTTATGAACTCCACGCGTTGCACTGTATATTATTGGCAGATGAATCTTAGCTTGTAATTTTTTTGTAGTATTCGGGCTAATAGTACTATGTATAACAATTCCATCAGGATTGAACTTTTTTGTTAATTGTAAAACTGATTTTTCAAAATTTTTTGAGAATGGAATACAAATATGCATAAATTCTATATTTTTTATATTAGAGAAATTATTTGTGTTAAGTTTTTCAATTTTATCGAAGCCATCGACTTTAATTTTTTTTGATAATAATTTAAAAATGGGAAAACCAATTTCACCTAACCCAATAACAATATCTTTTTTAATCAAAATTTTTCGCCCAGATTAAGAAGAAATTGATGTCATATTAGTGTGAATATTAAATTATACCAATAGGATTTTTCAGAATTGGATTGTTTTTATCATCTTTCGTAATAGAACCATCAGAATTAGTTTCAAAGATTTCTTTATTTGTAAATTTATCACATATGTTATGAAATTCATTTTCATTAATTTTTGCATATTCTAGGAATTTTTTAAGGTATTTTTTTGGTATTTTTCCTTCATGGTTTTTTACCAATTCAATTCCTTCTTCACGAGTAATTCTGTCATAACGAATTTCAATTGAAGCATGATCAGTTGCTCTACCAAATCCAAATTTTAAAAATTTGAAGTAATCATGAAAAACAGTAAAAAAAACATCTAAGTTTTCCCATTTATCATAAGTACCTTCTTTAAGTTCATCATTTTCAGAGAAACCTAATTTTTTTACAATTTCTAATTGTTTGAATATATCCCATTTGATATATGAGCCTAAAAACACACCAGTGACACCAACTTGTTTTATTTCATCATCAGAAGGATAAATGTACGGTAACAATTCTTCTTTTTCAAATCCGTATTTGATCATGTCTGACGGTTTAATTTTATCAAGGAAGTAACCGCCATTTTTTTCGTTCCATTCTCTATCAAGAATCGTATCGACATCAATATTGGTTGGTTGACCATATTCAAGCTGTGGATTTTCGCCCCATATTATTAATGGAATGTTAAATTTTACAGCTATCTTTACCGGCACAGTAAAAATTCCAATATGTTCAGGCCATTGAAAATCTCCCAATTCAACTAATCCAAATTTTGCAAGTTTGAAATATACATTAGGATTTGCAGAAAATTCAATACAATCAACCCCTAATTTTTTTAGATTTTCTAGATTTTTCCTACCAATTTCTGTTTGATCATGTGGATGAAAATTAATAACTAATGGATTCAAGCCAAATGTTTCTTTTATGGCATAAGTTTGGAATGTGGAATCTTTTCCACCACTAACTGGTATTATACAATCATAATTAGTTCCATTTTTATTTTTAAATTTTTCAAGAATTGAAATGAATTCTGATTTCTTTTTATCCCAGTCAACCTGATTTTTTAGTTCATTATTCGTACAAGCACTACATATACCATTTTCATCAAATTTTAATTGGGGTTTTGTGTTTGGATACAAACATTTTTTACAATATTTCATTTTTCGTTTTTCCTATAGTCAATTCCTTATAATGTTTTTACATGATTTTTTTGAAAATGTGTGAGTAAAAATAACAAACCTGCTCTAAATATATCAGAAATCAATAGAGAATAAACTAATCCAATTATTCCTAGTAATTGACCTAAAGTAAGTATTCCAATAACTAAGACTATGATTGATGCTATGCTAGTTAAAACGAGGTATCCACTCTTTTCTTTTCCTAAAAATTGTGATATGTATAATGTACTAATTGTCGTAGGTATTATACAGAGAGATATTATAGGGATTACTTCTAATGTGTCCGTATATTCTGGAAAAATAATTGGAATTACTTCTGGAAGAATGAATATTCCAAGTAATGCTAAGATAACAGAGAATAATACAGTCAATAATTTAATTTTTTTAGTATTTGTCCCACTAGCATCTTCAGGCAATGTATATTTTGTTACAATTTCTGGAAAGACTGCAAGCATGTTTAATAGCTGTATAGCAAGATAATAATTCCCGAGAATTGTAAATCCAAAAATTGGACCGATCAGTAATTTATCTATTTGACGATCCAAAATCCAACTTAGATCTAAAAAGAAATTATTTGCTATGAATTTGATTTTTGTTTTTAAAAGTGGAAAATCTAGCTTAGAATTTCGAAATCCGTGAAATATTCTTTCAATGAATATTAAGAATGATAACCCAATTCCAATAAGAACACCTTCAGGACCTATTAGATAATAGAATGCTAATGAAAGAATCACAAAGAGAATTTTTTGTAGAATAAAATAGATAGAATATTTTTTGTAGAATTTTCTTCCAAGTAATTCAGCGGATGCCAAATTATAGATAACAGCACCTAAAACATAGATAGATAATCCAATATTCACAAATGCGATATACAATACTACAGCAGAAATTATGCTTCCAGATAATGATAGAAAGAATATTGTTGATTCAATTTTGATATTCTTAGCAGTTAATACAGTTATTGCCATAGGACCACCGATAAAGGAAATAGAAGTTGCAATTCCTGCAATAGATATGTAGTATCCTAGTTGACCATAATTTTCAGCACCAAGTAGTGAAGCAAGGAATATCCAAAAAAGTGCAGATATTGCAGAGCCAATTAAATTCCCAGATCCAATAATTCCTATATTTTTTAGTCCAGATATTCCCTTAAAAATTCCCATCTGATTCTTTTTGATTTGAAGTTTATTGATAAAGTTCTCTATTTTGTTGTATTATCATTAAGGTTTAATTTTTGGATTTAGTTTTTCTACCAAAAAGATGACCAGAAACAAAATTGGAAAAGCGGTCTCTTGTAGGATCAATTCGATATAACATATACTCAAATCCAGAATTATCTAGTACTTTTGTTAGTTCAGTTAAACTATGTTTTGTGTATTCAAATGATTCATATTCAATTTTAACTTGTTCAACTTTTTCCAGATCATCTTCTGTAAGAAAAAATTCACATCCTTTACAATCAGTTTTTAAAATATCAATATGCGAGATGTTGAATTTTTTAATTGCTGACGATAATGTATAACCTTGTACATCATCGAAGATTACTGCATCTTTTCCATGTACATTATAAACAAATGATGAGACACCTGCAATTTCAGCAATGTTTGAATGATAAAATTTTAATTTACCATCTTTCCCAATTGCAGCATTAATCGGAGTAATTTTTTTAGATAATTCAGGATTTAAGGATAAGTTACGTTTCATAGCATCAAAATGAGCTTTCATTGGTTCAAAGGCATAGACAGTTGCACCTCTACTTGCATAATACAAAGCTGTATCACCACACTCTGCACCAACATCTACAACAATTTTGTTATTGTAATCATCATCATTACGTATAGTATGAATATCTTGAACAAACGCTTCACCAATTGTGTTGCCAGGATGGATAGAATCAATATAGAATTTTACTCCTTTGGATGTTTCAATTACTTTTTTTCCATCTTTTTCTGTAATTACAAGAGTTTTATCACGAAAGTTCTTAAAATCAATTGGTTTATTTTCAAAATTAGCGCCAAATCTAGAACCAAAAAATAAAGTTCGAATTAAATTTTCATCTTCAAGAGACCAATTTTTTAGTGGTAATACAAATTCAGTTTTTAAATCTAATTTAATGTGAATTTTTTCATCAGAGGATATATGATAAGAAGTAGAATACATCAAAACTGCAATAAAGTCCATCATGACCATGAATTGAGAGGATTTGAAACCAACGGTGTAACCAGAAATTTTTACATGATGATTTTTTCTTCCAATAAAAATTGAAAATAATAATGCATACTTATTGTCAATTGCGCCAATAAATGGAAGTAGGTAATAGATAATTCCTAGATTCTGAAATAATGTCATAAACTTAACCAAAAAATTTCAGATTTAAATGAACCTAAAGTGGAAATGTATTTGGAAAAGATCATTTTGAATTTTTAAAATAGTCTACTTTTTTTACAAAGGCATCAACAAGAATTTTTAAATTTTCTTCATTTTCTTTCAAAAATTCAGACATTTTCTCATTAGTAATATCTACATCAGCAAGTCTTCCTCCATGAAAAAATTTCTTTACTGAATTAATTTCAAATTTAGTTCCATCGAAGGGGAATGTGTTTTTTTCTTTAAATGTTATGTACTCGTCAAGAGATTTTGAGTTGAATTTTTTTTCTAAACAATTTCTAATTAATTTAGGCAAATCTTCAACAGATTGCAATCTTTCTATTGATGGAAGAATAGTATAATCAAAATCTGCACATGTGATAGAAGGTTTTTCGTAAAAGGCGGCTTCAAGTGCAACAGTACCACTTTTTGTGATTGCTAAAGAACAATTTTTTACTAAATCTAAGGATGATGCATGAGGATGAATGAGAATGACATTTGGAATATTAAGTAATTCATTATAGATTTTTTCATCTCTCCAATGTCTTGTTAATTGACTTGGATGTTCTTTTACGTATAGAGTATAATCTATTGGAAGAGATTTAACAATATTTTTTATAAATTCAATATCATTCGTGTAGAAAGGAGTAACGATGAGAGTGGATCTTTCTTGTTCAATATGTAATGGATAATAAACAAATTTTTGATTTAAATCAACATCTTTGACAAGATTTTTTTCAATAAAATTCCAGCGAGATTTAGTTTTCATTGAACCAGAGAGTGCATTTGTTGTTGCTCTAATTTTGGAGTGACCAAAATATGAATAATGAGTTTTTGTATTATCATTTTTAGTTTTGAAAAGATAATCAAATGCAGCAGATATGATGTTTGATTTGTTTCCAAAAGGATTAACATTTTGTTTTTTTATTCTATCAGAAACCTTCAATGATTCATAATGTTTGGCTAATTCAGAAAAACTACGATACTTAGTTATTTGTTCAATATTAGAAATATTATCTGCATAATGAATATTTTCAGAGATTTCACAGTTATAACCAAATGTTGAAAAATAGAATGCCATAACTTTGATATTTTTGGATTTAGATAATTCAAAAAATATTTCATCATGATGTTGATATGGTTCATGCATGATTACAAAATCAGGGTTTATTTCATTCAATACACTTTCTAGAAAATTACATTCATTTTCTAGAATTGATAAGATCTCATTTTTTGAGAAATTATAAAAATCATTAAAATTATAGAATATTCTATCGTTTACTGCTAATTTCCATAAATCAATATTATATTTTTTTTCAAATGAGGAAAGATATTCAAAATTAGGATGTTTTATGGGTAAAGTATTATCATGAAAAAACCAAATTTTTTTAAAATTTACTAAAGTTTGGTTTTCAAAAAAATGTCTTGTTTTATTTGTAACATCAACTATTGCATAAAAATCTGCATCAATTTCTTTTTGTAGATAATAACATGCACAATATTGCATTAGATTAGAATCCAACCAAACAATAATCTTATCTTTCATCTGTACCTTCTGCTTCATAGTTAGTATTAATAAAAACTTTAGATTAATAGAGAGCAAGTTCTATTTACTAGGAAAAATTTTATCGTGTAGATGAAAATTCTAATTGTTGGTTTAGGCTCTATTGGGAAACGCCATTTAACAAATATTTGTTCAAAAACTAACTATGAAATTATTGTTTACACTAAAAGAACTGATTTATCAAACATACGTAAAAAAAATATAAAAATTTTTGATGATTTGGATTTATGTCTAAAAGAAAATCCCAGTGTTGCTTTCATTACTAATGAAACAATTAATCATGTGCCAGTAGCATTAAAGCTTGCAAAAAGAGGATTGCATCTATTTATTGAAAAACCCATATCTAATGATTTGAATCAAATGAAAAATCTTTTACAAATTGTTAAAAGAAAAAAGAATATTACGTTAGTTGGATGTAATTTTAGATTTCACAAATGTATTCAAAAAATTAAATCACTTATAGAAGAGAAAAAAATTGGAAAAATTATTTCTGTCAAAGTTGAATGTGGAACATATTTGCCTGATTGGCATCCAAATGAGAATTATTCAAAAGCTTATGCAGCAAGAGATGACTTAGGAGGTGGTGTTGTATTAACATGTATTCATGAGTTAGATTATTTGTATTGGTTTTTTGGAAAAATTAAAGAAGTTTTTTCCATTACAGGAAAATTTAGTGATCTAAAAGTTACGACGGACGATCTTTCTGCAATTATTCTTAAATTCAAAAGTAATGTTATCGCAGAAATTCATCTTGATTATTTTCAAAGACCTGAAGCACGTTCTTGTAAAATTATAGGTACAAATGGCACAATAAAATGGGATACACTTACAAATCAAGTAAGTGTATATTCTCCAAAAAATAAAAGATGGAAAAATGTGCTAAAAGTGAAAAAAAGAGAAAGAGAACAGATGTATATTGAAGAATTAAAACATTTTTTCAATTGTGTAAAGAATAAGAAAAAAACTATTAATGATTTTGAAGAAGGAGCCTATTTACTAAAAACTTCATTACAAATTAAAAAATCATCTAAAATTAAGAAATCCATCATGTTAGAAAAGTAGTGAACATGTTGGATGGAAATAATAATTTATTCATAGATTGTATTTTACAAGCACGTATGGGCTCAACTAGATTACCAGGAAAAGTACTACTCAATATTGACGAAACAGATACTATTATAGAATTTTTGATTAAACAAATTAACCATAGTAAAATTAACAGATTAATTGTTGCAATTCCAAGTGGTAGTGAAAATGATATATTAGAAGAGTATCTTAAAAAAATGAATGTCACTTGTTTTAGAGGCAATGAATGTGATGTATTAGATAGATACTATCAATGTGCAAAGAAATTTTCTTTAAAACATATAGTGAGATTAACTGGCGACAATCCACTAATTGATCCTGAGATTATTAATTTAGCTATAGATAGTTATGATAATGAAGAATGCGATTATTTAACAAATTCTGTTAATCGAACATTTCCATATGGAACTGAGGTAGAAATATTTTCATTCAATTCATTAGAAAATGCGTGGAAAAATGCAGAGATGGATTCAGAGAGAGAACATGTCACCCCATATTTCTATAACAATCCAAACAAATTCAACATAAGACATCTAACACAATCAGTAAATAATTCAAAATTCAGATATACAGTAGATCAAGAAGAAGATTTTTTATTAGTTAAAGAAATTGTTAAGAAAATTAAGAATAGACCGATAATTACTAAAGACATTATTCAAGTTTTAAATGATAATCCAGATATTCAAAAAATAAATTCTAAAGTAAAACCAAAGTCATTAGAATAAGAGAGTCTAAAATATTTAGATAATCTAGTCGGTTAATTCACGAACTAGATAAAATGCTTCAGCATTATTGTAACCTGAAACTGAGCCCCATTTTTTTGATATCGATTCTAATGCGTCTTTTGAACGTGGATGAGGAAAATCTTCTAATTCAGTTTTATACTTACTTAGTGCCTGAATTTTTGATTTAATTTCACTATCGATATTAACAAATACATTTGGTGAGAATTGTGTTGGGAAATACCATTCAGTAGAAGAAGGGATTTCAAATGCAAAAACTTTTTTTATTTTAGATCCTTTTTTTGGTCTAGTTGCGGTCAGAGTAGCGTTATAGAGAGCACGGTGATCAACATTTACATCAAAATTTGTATGTGTAAAAACTTGATCAGGTTTAAAATTTTTAATAATTTTTTCAATTACTTTTGTAATTTGTAAATTAGATATTAGATCCATTTCATTATCTGGAAAATCTAAAAATTCAATATCTGTTACACCTAAGACCTTTGCAGCATTTTTTGCATCTTTTCGAAGTGAAACAATTTGTTGATGGATTTTTTGATTAGTTCTCCCATCTGTTTTATAACTAGTAGAATTTTTGTAATTTGTAGATCTTCGTGCAGCAATCCCAGTTGCAAATATTACAATTTTTACATTATTTTTACTCTTAGTAAATTTTTTAATGGTTCCACCCATCCCCAGTATTTCATCATCAGGATGAGCTGCAAGAATGAGAATATTCATTCTATTACCCCTTCAATAGTCAGAGTTTTTCCATCATATTTACTAGATTTAAAAATAATTTTCTTTTTTCCAATTTTTATGAATGCATTAGGATATGGATCAGATAACATTCGAATAAAGTTATGAAGATATAATTTGGATGAATTCAAATTCTTTAACTCACTCTGTTTTGGCGTACGTCTTTTATAAGAAGTAGGTTTACCTGTTTGTTTACGTTTTTGAAATTTACCTTGAATAATTTTGGTTATTAGTTCGTAGTTATTTTTTTCAATTCTTGAAAGAATTTCATCAAGACTTCCATCTAATGAGAGTTTTTTTTGTAAGAGTATATCACCGGCGTCAAGTTTTGAATTCATTAAGAATGCGGTAGATTTTGTATTTTTTATTCCACGAATAATTTGATTTTGAATTGGGCTACCACCACGGAATTTTGGTAGATCTGATTCATGAATGCAAATACAGTCTACATTAGAAATGATTTCATTAGGAACAATCCAAGACCAATCTGGGAAAAAAATATACTTTGGTTTAATTTTTTTAATTCGATTAAGTGTTAAATTTTCTTTTTTATTGATCAGAATGATATTATTATAACGTTTTTTTAATTTTTCATATACATTAAGTGAATGTTCCCTATATGCACAAAAAATGTACTTCATAATAGGTCATACGAAGTTTTATTTTTTAGCCTTCCTATTAATTTAATTTGCTAGAGATTACTGAAATATTACTCGTAATGTTTTTTTATACAAAAACAATTGTGACTATGTGATTGAAGGAAAAGATGTTAATTTACGGGCATTAGAGATTGAAGATTTAGAGATTTTGAAGAAATGGAGAAATGATTCAATCAATAGAAATCATACACGGGAATATCGACTGCTGAATATGATTAATCAGAAAGAATGGTTTGAGATGATTCACAAAGATAATCCACCTAAATTTTTGATGTTTGGAGTTACCGATAAACGTCAAAAACTAATTGGGATTTGTGGTTTGACATACATAGATTGGAAGAATCGTCATTGTGAAATTTCAATAATTCTTTATTTAAAAAATTGGCAAAAAACAAAACAAGGAAAAGAAACAATTGGGTTATTGGAAAAATTTGGTTTTGATGAATTAAACATGCGTAGATTGTGGGTTGAGATATTTGATACCATTCCTCAAAATATAAAATTATTTGAATCATTAAATTTTGTAAAAGAAGGAACACTTAGAGACAAATTATGGAGAAATAGAAAATGGTACGATTCACACATTTATTCTAAACTTGTTACAGACAAATAAAATGAAAAATATTAAATTATTTGATCCTGTTGTAGAAAAGACAGAAATTGATGCAGTTGTAAAAACAGTAAAAAGTAAGAATTGGGCATCAGGGGATGGGAAAAATCAAGTTAATGAATTTGAAAAAAAATTCAAAAAATTTGTAAATTCTAAAGCATGTGTTGCGGTAAATAATGGAACATCAGCATTACATCTTGCAACATCATTGTGTAATGTAAAAGGAAAAGAAGTCATTATACCATCATTATCATTTGTCAGTACAGCACATGCTGTAATTTACAATGGAGGTATACCAATTTTTGCAGATATTGACCCCATAACCCTGTGTATCAGTGAGGATGATGTAAAGAGAAAGATTTCTAAAAAAACTAAATGCATCTTACCAGTTCATTTTGGAGGAATGCCAGTAAATGGAAAAAAATTAAAGAAATTAAAATCAGATTTAATGATTGTTGAAGATGCAGCACATGCATGTGGTGCAAAATTAAATGGAAGAATGATTGGTAGTGGAAGTGATTTTGTATGTTTTAGCTATCATCCAGTTAAAAATTTAGCAATGCCAACTGGTGGTTCAATTACAATTAATCACCCAAATTATAGAAAAATGGAGAAAGAATTGAAATCAAAACGTTGGTGTGGAATTTCAAATAGAGTAAATAGTGATTATGATGTAGATAAAATTGGGTGGAATTTTTATATGAACGAAATATCTGCTGCTATTGGTTTATCTCAATTAAAAAAATTGAATAAATTGAATAATAAAAGGAAAAAAATTGCAAAGACCTATGAAAAAGAATTGACAGTTTTAAGAAAAATGCCATTTTTGGAAAATTGTTCCTATCATTTATACTGGATTTGTGTTAAAGATAGAGATTCTTTTAGAAAAAAGCTCTCTGAAAAAGGTATTGAAACAGGTACGCATTACAAACCCATTCATAAAATGTCATTTTATAAAAAATCAATTAAACTTCCAGTTACAGAAGAAGTGGGCAAGAGTATTGTTACAATACCCATGCATCCAAATCTTACTGAATACGAAATTGACAAAGTCATTACAAATGTAAACAAATTCACATGAACATGTTAAAAGGAAAAATCATTAGTTTAAGAAAAGTAAAATTTGAAGATCTAAAATTTTTAAGAGATTGGAGAAATACGCGAGTAATTTGGGAAAATAATACACAGTTCATACTTCTAAATTTGAAACAACAAAATTTGTGGTTCAAGAAAATTAATTCTAATATTTCAAAAGAAAAAATGTTTACTGTAATCGATGAAAAACAAAATCCTATAGGAATTTGTGGTCTTGTTCAAATTGACGAAGATAATAAAAATGCAAAAATTGCAATAATTATTGGGAATACTAAAAATCATTCAAAAGGAATTGGAACAGAGAGTTTGAATTTACTTTTATCATATGGATTTAATAAATTAAAAATTCATAGAATTGATGCAGAAGTGATTGAATATAATAAAAAATCTTTAAATTTTTTCAAAAAATTGGGTTTTAAACAAGAAGCAGTTATGAGAGATTATATATTTAGAAATGGAAAATGGTGGAATCTTTTTATTTTTTCAAAAATATCTAACGTTAAACGACATAACTAGTTTTGATTCCATCACCTGTTCGAATTTTTCTTTTCGAGATTTTTCCATTAATTTTTTGGATATCAATAGCATCTGCACCTCGATTTCTTTTTCCAGGTCTAAGCAATTCAAAATTTTTTTCAAATTCCAATTTATCACCTTTGTTAATATTTTTTGTTGCTTGAATAGAGCGGGTGGCAAATTTTTCCAGTTCTTTCTCAATTTTTTCCACAGTCTTGATACCAGTTCCTTTTGCAGCATCAGCATTTCTAATAGCAGATACCAATTTTTCTAATTCTTTAGGTTCTATAGCAAAAGCATGATCAGGACCTGCAAATTTTCTATTTAATGTAAAATGTTTTTCAACTATTGTTGCACCATATCCAATAGCTAGTAAGGGTGCAACAAGAGGATCAATACTGTGATCGGAAAAGCCCACAGGAATATTAAATTCCTCTTTTAATTTTGGTATAGATGATAAATTTAGAGAATTTACAGGTGCAGGATATGATGCAGTACATTGTAAAAGAAAAATTTGTTTTGCACCATATTTTTTTAATATTTTAATTGCATATGAGATTTTTTTGTGTGTTGCGGCACCTGTTGACACAATAATTGGTTTATTTGTTCCGGCTAGAAATTTGAGTAAAGATAAATGATTAATTTCATATGATGCTATTTTGTGAATTTTAACAAACTTATTCACTGCTTTCGCGTCAGATACTGAAAATGGAGTTGACATAAACTGTATTTTTTGTTTAGTGCAGTAATTCTTTAATTCCTTCAATACACCATGTGGCATCGAAAACTCTTCAAATATTTGGTTAATGGATTTGGTTATTCCAGATTTTGAGAGATAATTACTACTTCCAGCATCAGGAACGTAGACTTTTTCTGCAGAATATGTTTGGAATTTTATTGCATCTGCACCAGAAGTTTTAGCAACACGTATCATTTTTTTTGCGCGTACAATACTTGTTTTAAGATCTTTAGTTTTCCAATTTGAACCAGCTTCTGCAATTACAAAAGTATGGTTTTTATCGTTTAGAATTTTTGTAGAAGATGATCTCATATTACAATAGACCTAGAGTGCTAATGTTATCCTTTAATTCATCATCTGTTAATGATTCAGTGTTATTTGATGAATAAGTTTCAATTCCATCAAATTTTTTGATTCCCGGATAATTTGTCTTAAGATATTCATCATCATATTGCCAATTAAGAATCATGTATAGATTTTCAAATTCCCATGAATAACGCATTTCATCAAAATTAATTAGCAATTCATGAAGTTTTTCTCCAGGTCTTATTCCAATAATTTTTTCATTTTTGGTTTCTGTCATTTGAGATAAGACCTTATAGATTTGTTCTAAAGAATATGATTTTAGTTTAGGAATGAATATTTCTGTTCCATTTCCAATTTCTGTGGCTTTCAAAATAAAATCTAGGGCTTGTTCCATAGTAATACTAAATCGTGTCATATTTTTATCGGTGATAGTTATTTCTTCTTGTTTTTTTATTTGTTCAATAAATCTGGGAATTACTGAACCACTGCTTGCAAAAACATTTCCATATCTTACAGCAAAGAATTTTGTTGGATGTATTTTTGGATTTGAATATTGTTGTGCATTAACAAATAATTTTTCCATAAGAAGTTTAGTTGCACCATATGTATTTAGTGGAGAAACTGCTTTATCAGTACCAATACAAACAGCTCTTTCAACATCATTAGCTAAACATGCCTCAATAACATTTTGCGAGCCTTGAACATTGGTTTTTACAGCCTCAAATGGATTATATTCAACTTTAGGAACATGTTTCAAAGCTGCTGCATGAAAAACAATATCAACTTCTTCTGTAGCACGGATAAGTCGTTTTTCATCTCGGATATCACCTATAAGGAATCGTAGTCTATCATCATTTAATGCCGATTCCATCGAGATTTGTTTAAATTCATTTCTACTAAAAATGCGTATTTGTTCAACATCTAATGAAAGAAGTCTTTTTGTCAAAGCGGTTCCTAATGAACCAGTTCCGCCAGTAATGAGGATTTTTTTTCCTTTAAACATACTACACCGTTTTTTATTCCCTTTTAGAATTTACTGTTGATTTTTCTGAATATGTGTTATAACTTTGAATTATTTTTTTCATTTTAATAAGATAATTTAGGGAACGTTTAAAACTGTTTGACATACATTGCGGTTGTGCTTGATTTTTCTATCAATTTACCATCACCTATGGAAAAATTAATGGAATTATCAGAAGATTTTGAAAATCTTCCTAAATATTTACCAGATCAATTAAAATCAGTCAGAATATTAGAGCAAAAAGATAATGAAACAAGAACTGAAGAGATAATTGTATTTTCAACTATAATAAAAAAAGAGATTATTCAAGAAACAATTCATAAGAAGAAAGAGGATGATGAACTAATTACTGAAATAATTTCAGGGCCAGCAAAAGGCACAACAATAAATGTTAAATTTTTGAAAAAAGATTCAGGTACAAACATTTCATTCAATATTGATTTAAAATTACAATTGAAAGCTAAAATTTTACAACCATTAATAAAAAAATATTATAAAGTAATTCTAACATCAGTTCTTTATAGAATGAATAATGAAATATTGGAGAATAATTAAGAATGGAAAATTTTGATGATATTTGTAACTGGGAAAATTTTTTTGAACAAGCAGAGACATTCAAAAATAATAAACCATTCAAATATGCATTCGTGGAAGAGATTTTTAAACGAGATTTCTATGAGAAATTATTTGAGAATTATCCTGAATATGATAAAAATGATGAAAGTTGGTCTACTAGTACAGAATTTTCAAAACATCAATTTTATCGAGGTTGGGGCAAATATGATTCAGGTTACTATGCAGGAAAAGAACCAGACCCAAAATTAAGTCAGGAATGGAATAAGTTCTATCGTTTTTTACACTCAGATGAATTCCTGAATGCATTAAAAAAATTTTCAGATGTACCAATAGATAAAATGAAAACTTTCCGATTTGTACTTTATCACAAAGGGGGATTTCAGTTGCCACATATTCACAATGATGGTCCATCTACATTGATAGTTTTCTTTAATTTTTCAAAAGGATGGGAGAAGGGAGATCCAGGAGGCACTTATGTAGCATCAGAGATGGATGAATCAAAGATTATGTTCGAACCACATAATTTAGATAATACAATGGTAATTTTACAAGATGGACCATATTCCGCACATGGTGCACGATATATTACAAAAGATGTAAAAAGAAAAGCCATACAAATCTACTTTGAAGGTTATTCTGAAGAAACAGGATGGACAGGGAAAGGGTTTGAAACTGTTAAACCCGAAGTTGAAGAATTATGAATGTTTTTTAAATAAAATACTATTGTCCAATTTTGAATTTTTTATGCCAAACACCATGTTCATCTTGTTCAAAAAGTTCAGGATTATACCATTTGTCTAGAATTTTATAAAATTCACTAGTAGAAATTTTTGTGAATTCACAAAATTTTTCAAGTGTCCCTTGATCAAGTTTACCATCATACTCTTCTACAAATGGAATCATTTCTTCTCGGGTTTTTAATCCATATCTAATCCATCTAGATGCAATATCAGTAGCAATTGAATGACCAAATTTTGGGTATTTTAGAAATGGATTAAACAAATATCCAATAGAATCTATTTGATCATAGTTGTCAACTGAGCCTTCTCTTTGATATTCATGACCTAAATGTTTGAATCCCCAACGCTGTGCTACTTCATAATTATAATGAGAATTCCATGGTACAAAATAGCTTAGGTAGATCATTTCCAATCCAGAATTTTCAATTTCTTCAGGTTCTGGTTGTTTAACTGAATTAAGTTCTTGTTTAGTTAGGGTTCCATCTTCAAACCATTTTTCCCATATTGGTTTTACAACATCATTTTTTGATTGTAATTTTGCATTAGGTGTTTCAACATCATGTTCTCCACCATACATGTAATTGATATCTTCTCCATAGATCAATAATTTAACTCCCAATTTTTGAGCAATTTTTACAGGGAACGCATAGATACTTGCATCTAGATACCAACCAGGTGAACCAATATCTTCAAAAGATTTTCGTAGCATTTTACGTGCTACCTTTCTGTTTGGAATAGACATAATCATGTCACAACCAAATTCATCAGATAAATTTTCAAGGTTTTTTCTTCCTGTGTCAGTCCAATCAAGATTTCCGGTAGTGATTAAAACGGGATTCATTTTGAGTTTTTCTTTGATAATGTATGTTTGGAAGTGAGAATCTTTTCCTCCAGAGACTGCAATTGCACAATCATAATCATCTCCATTCTTTCCTCGATATTTGTTACAAAGAGTTTCTAATTCTTTCCATCTTTTTTTCCAATCTGTATTTTTCTGTTGTTCAAAATGTATACAAGCATAACAAACTCCATTAGAATCAAATTTTAGTCCAGGTCGAGTATCAGGCATGAGACATTTCTTGCAATATTTCATTATAATGAGATTTTATTAGATGTATATCAATTTCACTATATTATAGCTAAGATGTTTCAAAACACAAAGATAACAATATTATTTAATTAAAAAAAAAATTGTAATGCATGATTAGAGTATATACAAAAACACGTCATATTGAAAAAATTAAAAAATTTTTAGATTCACAAAATCTAGAACATGAGATATTTACAACAAAGAATGAACCAGATGAAAAACATGAATTTGAAGATTTTGATCTGGGAGTTTCATATTGTTATCCAAGGAAAATTGTAGAACCATTATTATCATTACCGTCAAAAGGATTTGTGAATTATCATCCAGGACCACTTCCGAAATACAAAGGACCAAAAGAATCAACTGATGCAATAAATAATAAAGAAATGAACTGGGGGGTTACGGTTCATCAAATGGATGAGAATTACGATACAGGTCCAATAATAGAGATATTAGATATTAAATTGCATGAGCCACCAACATCCACAGCAGAGTTAGGAGCAGTTTCACATTATTTTCTATTTATTTTATTCAAAAATACAATAAAAAAAATCTATAATTCTAAAATTTAGTAAGAAATTTGTTTTTGAAGTAATTTTTTATTTAATGATATATTTTCTAATACTTTGACAATTTTCTTTGAAGAATTTCCATTACCATAAATTCTTGATATTTGTTTTGATTTTGAATTTAATGATTTTTTTATTGCAGATTCTATTTTAGATGAAACAAATTCTTTGACATGAATTACATTTTTTCCATGTTCTCTACCTTCTTGTCTAATTCCAATATTAACAACATGAGTGTCAAGATAACTACATTCAATCATTCCACTACTTGAATTACCTACCAAAACACCACAATTTTTTAGCATTCCTAAATAATCTTCTCTAGGTATAGAAGTAAAAAGATGTATGAAGGAAAAATCATTTGAAAATTTTTGAAGTTGTTTGAAGATTTTTTTGTTACCAGCATCAGAATTTGGGGAAATAGCAATAGTATTATGATTTAGATTAGATATTGCTGTAAGTGTTGAGATTATTTGTTTTTCACTTTCATTATGTTGAGATGTAACTGAATGTTGTAGTAATAGAATTTCATTTCCCGTAAACTTAATTCCATATTTTTTCTCTAATGTATTTTTTGAAGAAATTTTTCCATTTTTTATTTCATCAATTCCAGGTGAGCCACTAAAAAATACATGTGACGGATTTTCGCCCATTTGAATAATTCGCTTCATACTTTTTTGAGATACAGCAAAGTGAATGTTCGATAGTTTAGTAATTGCATGTCTAATGTATTCATCAATATTTCCTTTAGTTTTATCACCACCATGAATATGAGCATTTGGAATATTCATGTGCGATGCGGCTATGGCTGAAGCAAAAACCTCATCACGATCACCAAGAATTAGATTTATGTCTGGTTTCATTTTTTTAAAAGTTTTTGAGAAGTTTATTATTCCATGTCCTAGTGCAGTAGCCATATCATATGGATCATCTTTTTTTGGAATCATTTCAAATTTAGATGAAATTTTGAAGCCTTCTTTTTTGATAATATCGATAGTGTTTCCATGCTTCTTTGACAAATGCATACCTGTTACAATTAGAATTAACTCAAGATTTGGATTTTTTTTTATTTCATTAAGAATCGGACGTAATAATCCATATTCGGCACGTGTTCCGGTTGTAACACATATTTTTCGTTTCATAAACAATATAAAATATCGATGTTGTTAAAACCTTCTTACAAATTATTTCGATAATAAAATAGATATTTCATGTATAACATGATGGAACATTTTAAATTAGAAAATAAGATTAGAAAGTAGAAATGGTTTTCGTAACAGCCGAAATAGGAGTAAATTGGAATGGAGATTTTAATTTAGTTAGACAAATGATGGAAGAAGCAAGAAATTCTGGTTGTGATGCAGTAAAATTCCAATCTTTTAATGAACAAGTTCTAAAAGATAACCCTCTAAAAACAAGATTATTAAAAACATCAATTTCTCAAGAAAATATCAAAGAAATTGATTCTATTTCTAAAGATGTAGGTATTGAGTGGTATGCTACACCAATGTATCATGAAGCAGTAGATTTTTTAGAACCATTCGTAAATCGATATAAAATCCGAAATATGGATAGTGAAATTTTGCATAAAGATGGAACTTCAAAACTTTTAGAGAAAGTTTTAGATTCTGGAAAAGAAGTAATCATAAGTTCTGAGACAAATCCAAAAGAACTTGAATCTTATCAAAATGAAAATATTAAATGGTTATACGTTGTGCCAAAATATCCATGTAAATTAGAGGATATAGATTTTTCAAGGATAAAAGATTATGATGGTTATTCAAATCATTGTGTGAATATTATAGCACCTATTACTGCAGTAATTCTTGGAGCAAATATGATAGAAATTCATACAACATTGAACAAGAATGGGGATTATGTGGATAATTCAGTTAGCTTTGAAAAAAATGATTTGTGTAAGTTAGTAGAGTCAATTAGAGATATAGAAAGAATTAGGAGATAGAGTTTTCTAAGAGATTATTAAAAAAAATATAGAATGAAACCCATTTGTCTTATAGCTGCACGAAAAAATTCAAAAGGTGTTCCGGGTAAGAATATTAGATTATTTTTAAAAAAACCACTAATTGCACACGCTATTATATCATCAATCAGATCAAAAGATTTTCAAACAGTAATAGTATCAACTGATGACAAGAAAATTGCAAATATAGCAAAAAAATATGGTGCAGAAGTCCCATTCATTAGACCTAAAAAAATTTCTTCAGATTCATCGTCTATGGATGATGTGATATTACACGCCATTCAAGAATTAAAGTCAATTGGATATGAATTCGATATATTAGTTAATAGAGATTGTACAGCACCATTTGTAAAAAATTCTGATGTAAGAGGATCAATTCAATTATTACGCAAAACGAAATGTGATTCAGTAGTGGCTGCATACAAGACTCATCTAAATCCATATTTTAATATGATGGAATTGAATAGAAAATTTTTACAATTTAGTAAAAAAACAAAAAGAAGTGTTACATCCAGACAATCAGCACCTACAGTGTATCAATTAACAAGTTTTCAAACTATAAATGTAAAACAGTTTTTAAAAAATAAAAAAATCTATACATCTAAGGTATTACCATTTGAAATAAAAGCTGAAAATGGATTAATGATTGATACACCTTATGAATTTACAATAGCAGAGTGTTTAGGGGAAAAAATTTTTAAAAAAATGTTCCTATAAAGCAGTCCATCCACCATCAATAATCAAATTTGAACCGGTCATGTATGAAGATGCGTTAGAGATTAGAAATAATATTGCAGCATTATACTCATCAGGATTTGCCATTCTATTCAAGATAGTTCGTTCAGAATATTTTTTTACAAAATTAGCTGAATGATTATATTTATCAAATACGCCACCAGGAGTTAAAGTGTTTACACGAATATTTTTTTCTCGCCAGTATGATGCCAAATACCTAGTGAGATTTAATATTGCAGCTTTTGTTGCGGCGTAGGAAGCAGGAAGATTAAGTCCTGTTTTACCATAAATTCTTTGATCAGGTGCAATTAAACCATAATGAGATGCAATATTTACGATAACACCATTCTTTTGTTTTGCCATTTGTCGACCAAATTCTTGAGAACATAAAAATACTCCAGTAAGATTGACAGAGATGGTTTGATCCCATAGTTCTATGGGAAATTCTTCAAATGATGTATCATAGGATTTTGTTTGCTTTTTTGCAAATTTTGACGTAAAGCCAGCATTATTTATCAAGCCATCAATTTTTTTATAATCTAAGATTATTTCTTTTGAAATTTTTTTAATTTCGTTTTTATTTGAAATGTCAGCAGTATAGGATTTACAATTGGTTCTATATTTTTTTTTAATTTGTTTTGCTAGTTTTTCATTGGATTTTTTTTCAAGATCTATTAATATTAGGTTTGCACCTGCATCACTCAAAAAATTTGAATATTGGGAACCTAGAGTTCCAGATGATCCAGTAATAACAATATTTTTATTTTTAATATCAAATGTTTTTGAAATTTGATTCATGAGAAAAATCATCACTTATTGTTAAAGAAGATATCTATTTTTTTCTAATATTGAATGTTTACTAATCAATGATATTTTTTATTTATATATGGATTAAAAAGAGAAAAACCGTGAGAGTTTTAATCACTGGCGGTGCAGGATATCTGGGTTCAGTACTTTCAAGAAAGCTTCTTGCAAAAGATTACAAAGTTCGAGTGATGGATACATTATGGTACGGTAGTGAGTCTATAGATGAATTATTGCAAAATGAGAGTTTTGAATTAGTGAAAGAAGATATACGTAATTTAGTACCTACCGTAAAATCTATGATTGATGTTGATGCAGTTATTCATCTTGCGTCAATTGTTGGTATGCCTGCATCAAGTATAGAACCAAGAACAAGTGAAGAAATTAATTATTTAGCAACAAAAAATATTTCTGAATTATGCCAATTACATGATATTGAAACATACATTTTCGCAAGTACATGTTCAGTATATGGATATCAGCCAAACAAAGTCATTAATGAAAAATCTCGGGTAGACCCACTAGATTTTTATGCAAAACAGAAATATTTATCCGAACGTGCAACGGGATGGTTAAATCGTTCTCCAACAATTTACAGATTTGGAACATTATTTGGATTATCACCGCGTATGAGATTTGATCTTGTAATAAATCTCTTCATTGCACAGGCATTAAATGATGGAAAGATAACAGTTTTTGGAGGGAAACAAGAGAGACCATTTTTGCACGTCTCAGATGCAGCTGATTCGTTAATTTTTGGTATAGAAAAAAATCTGACAGGCACATATAATGTAATTTCAGAGAATATGACTATTTTACAAGCTGCAGAAGAAATTAAAAAAATGACTGGTTGTGAAATTGAGATAACAGAAGAAAACGAAGATAATAGAAGTTATAATGTATCTGCGGAGAAAATAAAACAGGTAGGTTTCTCTCCATCAAAAACATTGATTGATAGTATTAAGGAGATAAAAGATGCATTTGAAGATAAAAAGATAAAGAATTTCAATGATCCAAAACATAATAATTATAAATTTCTGTACAGTTCAAAAGAAATTCAAAAAGAAGTTTTTATCGAAGGGATATCCGGTTCATTAGATGTTCCATAACGCAGTAATTATGAAATTGATTCAAAAAATTCATCTATTGTTGAGACAATGAGATTTTTTTCTTCTAGAGTCATATTTGGAAACATTGGAAGAGTTAGAATTTTCGAAGATATTTCTTCAGTTATAGGTAACATCCCATGCGTTAAATTGAATTTTTGCATGTAGAATTTTGTTAAATGGATAGGTGAGAAATAAATTTTTGAGAAAATTCCATTTTCGGTAAGAAATACTTGTAATTTATCTCGAATTTCATTTGTCTTGAGTTTAATTGTATACATCTGATAAATATGATCAGAGCTAGATTTAGGAATAGGAACTTCAATTTCAGAATGTTTTGAGATTCTAGATGATAGATATTTGGCATTATCTTTTCGCATTTGTATAATTTTTGGTAATTTCGATAATTGTGCTAATCCCAACGCAGCAGACATTGTTGGCATTCGCCAGTTATATCCAATATTTACATAATCAGAAATATTTGGATTTTCAAAATAATTTTGGACGTCAATTCTTCCATGAGAACGAATTAATTTTAATTTTTCAAAAATTTCTTCAGAATCAGTAACAACAGCACCACCTTCTCCAGTGGTCATCACTTTATTTCCTGTAAAGCTAAAAATTGCACAGTCTGAATGAGTACCTACCATTTTTCCATTAATTGTACATCCTAAACTTTCAGCAGCATCTTCAATCAGCAGTAGATCATTTTTTGTTGTTATATCATTAATTTCATGTATTTTACATGATTGTCCAGAATAATCCATTGGCATAATTGCTTTAGTTTTAGTTGTGATTTTTTGTTCCAACAAACTTGCATCTAACCCAAAATTATCTTTTTCAATATCAGAAAATATAGGGGTTCCATTAACAAATAAAACAGAATTAGCTGTAGATATAAAAGAGAACGATGGCACTATAACTTCATCATTAATACCAATTCCAAAAGCTTGTAGTGCAGCATGTAAACCAGATGTTCCAGAATTAAATGTAACACAAAATTTTTTTCCAACAAATGAAGCTAATTCAGCTTCAAATTGTTCAATTTCAGGTCCAATTGCCCAACTTTTTCCTCTTTTTATAACATCATTAACATGTTTTAAATCTTCATCGTCTGTGAAAATTTTATAGAGAGGTACTTTCCAATCAGTCATATAATCATCATTCAGTATGAATTTAAAATTCTTGCTAGTTCTTCAGATGCGTAACCAGGATTAGATAGATACCGATTCACATGTTTAGTACCATTTTGTATTAATCTTGATTGAAATTCTTTATCAAAAAGAAGTTTTTTAATATTTTTTTCTAAATCATCAGAGTCTTTTATTGATAAAACTGATTTATCTTTTTCAAATTCAAATTCATAAGTACGATCATAAAGAGAGATATTCATTACTGGTTTTTTAAGAATTAAACCTTCTAACAAAACTGTTGATGGAAATAATTCAGGAAAGATATTTATCAATATATCACATGATTGAATTTCATTAATTATAGGAGTTGATTGTTTTATAGGAATATCAGCATCAATTTTTTGTATTAGTTTTTTTAAATATAGATTATTTTTTTGTTGACTAGGATGTAATTTTATAATAATAGAAACATCTGAAATTTGTTTTAGGATAGAAAATAATTTTTTAAAAAGTATTTCATATTTAATAAAAGAATTAGTATCATAAACAGCATTTGGTTCGTCAAACTGACCAGGGGTAATTAGTACTGTTTTTTTAGATGTTTTATGAGATGGATTTTTGTTAAAAAATGAGTCATGCCTTGAACTACCTACAGTCAAAATTCTTTCTTCGGGGATGGAATGTTGATTGATTAGATATTCTTTTTGTATATTTCCCCATAATGCAATTTTATCTTTAAAGAGAGAATACATGTTGCTTATATCAAATTTTGACAATTCGGGAACATAATTAGTAAATCCATGTTCTAAAAGAATTGAAGGAGTTTTTCCATTTTGTTCAAGTATAGATTTTTCAGTTTCACCTATCACGTTTAGTGAAAGAATACATGATAAATTAATTGAAGTCGATATTTTTTTGGCAAATAATATTAGTTTTACATAATCTTCCAAACGACGTTGATAAGTTTGTAGAAGTATATCTTTTATTGTATTCCAAATAGAACAATCTTCAATTTCAAATATTTTTAAAAGTAAATCAGATTTAGCCCAAATTTTATTTAAATTTAGTAAATATTTTTTTGTGTTTTTTATAACTAATTTTTTTTCAGAATTAGAAAGAAAATAATCAGGAGTTACTATTGAGCAATTAAAATTCTTTAGCAATTTTAGAGAATTAAGATCAGTGAATGCAGGACGACGCATATTTACCAAAATAATATTTTTATCAGATTTCAGATTTTTAAATAAATCCGAATATTGTTCAAAATTGAATTCTAAGAATAAAATTGATTTCTTTGAATTATTTGGATTAAACCAAAGATTACTTCCTTTTCCAACAAATGATTCAAACGTACCTTTAATTTTTTTATATGTATTTCGTGAAAGAGTAACAGGAACTTTATGGCCTAAGATTGATAATGGTATTGAATATTTTTCAAAAGGGATAGCAAAATCATGATATGTATTTGAAATTTGAATGATTTTGCAGTTATCTATTATAATTGACTTTATCATTGTGGATAGATGTTTATTTGTACAAATTTCAGTAAAATGAAATTTTTCTAGAATTCTTTTTACTATTACAAAAGAATGAATTTCACGAATAAGTAAATGATGTAGTTCGGCAGTATCAAATATTCCTAAGAGATTTGTTCCTTCAAGTTCCATAATTTCTAAAACTGGATCTTTTTTATACCAATCATAAAGTGATGTAGTATATTCATAGATTTTTGAATGATCGTCTTGAGTGAGATATTCGTCAGCAATTTTAAAATCATGTTTTTTATTTTTCAAGAAATTATAAACATCAATGTTAAATGAAAAAATTACATATTCATTATCTAATAAGATATTTTCATCAAGTTTTTCATAATCTTGAATACTTTCTAGAAAAATAGCTTTAGTTTGCAATATAATTTTTCAATATATCAGGATTATAAGATACACTATTAACAACTAAATATCAAAGTCATTAATTATTTAATCCATTTTTTCCAATCATAGTCAGAGAAAGTTAGATTTTCCATTTCATTATCGTTTGGTCTCCATGCAATATCTGCTAATGCCAGAACACGAGAAATTCCATCAGAGATATTGATATGTGCAGATGGTATATTTTTAGGAACAAATACCATCACGCCATTTTCAGGATTAGATTCAATTTCAGAATAAGTTCCATCTTTATTTTTAATAATAAAAATTACATTTCCATGAATGCAAGAAAAGTAACTATTTCTTTTTGTATGTGTGTGTGGACCTTTAATTTCATTGGGATTAACTGAACTAACATAAACCATTTTAGGATTATTTGTAACGATATTATCATAATCACGCCAGATTACAGTGAGAGATCCGTTAACATGTGAATCTTTAATATCTTTTGTTGGGTGTGTTTCAAGATTGATGCCATAATCTTGTGAATCCATGATTTTAATGAATGAATCAACGAATAAAAGTTTAGATTGATTTCAACTGAAACTACTATTAGATCTAACATTTTATTAACATTGAAGATTTCCGTGTTGATATGAAATTACTTGTAACTGGGGGATTAGGATTCATTGGCAGTAATTTTATCATACATGTATTAAAAAAATATACTGATTTTGAGATTATCAATCTAGATGCAGAAATTGATGGCTCAAATCATGACAATTTAAAAGATTTAGAAAAATCAAATCGATATAGATTTGTTAAAGGAAATATAACAAATAGGAAATTACTTGATGAGATTGTTCCTGATGTGGATTGTGTAATAAATTTTGCAGCAGAAAGTCATGTTGACAGAAGTATTGCAAATCCAAATCCATTTTTGATTTCAAATTTTAGAGGTGTTTTTACAATTTTAGAAGCACTCAAAGGTAAAAATAAGAAATTTATTCAGATATCAACAGATGAAGTATTTGGAACAATAAATCAAGGTAGTGCAACGGAATTTACACGTTTCAATCCATCTAGCCCTTATGCTGCAACAAAAGCAGCCGCAGAATTATTAATTAATTCATATGTGATAACATATGGAATTGACGCCATCATAACTAGATGTACAAATAATTATGGACCACAACAATTTTTTGAAAAATTGATTCCAAAAACAATTTCATTAGCAACAAATGATAAATCTATTCCAATATATGGAAATGGAAAAAGTGTGAGAGATTGGATTTTTGTCGAAGATCATTGTAAAGCAATAATGTTAGTTTTAAAAAATGGTAAATCTGGAGAGACTTACAATATTTCTGCATCAAATGAAATTGATAATTTGCAAGTTGTTAAAGAGATATTAAAAATACTTGATAAACCAGATGAGTTAATGAAGTTTGTTGAATCGAGACCTGGAGAAGATACAAGATATAGTCTAGATTCAAAAAAAATTCAAAAAGAATTAGGTTGGAAACCAGAAGTTTCTTTTGATGAAGGAATTAAAAAAACAATTGAGTGGTATCAAACAAACAAAGAATGGGGAGCAAATACATCAGATGAAATTTTTAATGAAAATCCATGGGAGAACAAGAGTTGAGATAAGAAATGAAAGGGATTATTTTACATGGAGGACATGGAACACGTTTAAGACCGTTAACTCATACAGGTCCAAAACAGCTATTGCCTATTGCAAATAAGCCAATGTCACAGTTTTGTTTAGAAGCAATAGCAGAGACAGGAATAACAGATGTTGCAATAATTATTGGAGGAGTAGGTGCAAACAAAGTACGTGAATATTATGGGAATGGAGAAAGATTTGGTGTAAATATTACATATATTGAACAAGATCAACCTAAAGGTATTGCACATGCAATAAGATTATGTAAAGAATTCACAAATAATGAAAAATTTCTTGTTTTTCTCGGAGACAACATAATACAGAAATCTATCACCAAATTTGTAAATAATTTTGATAAATCAGATTATGATGCTACGGTATTATTATGTGAAGTAAACAATCCTTCAAGATTTGGAATTGCAGATGTTGAGAATGAGAAAATTGTGAAGATTACTGAAAAACCAAAAAACCCTAAATCAAATTTGGCGGTAACTGGGATTTACTTGTTAACACCACAAATTTTTAAGATTATAGATAATTTATCGCCATCATGGAGAGATGAGTTAGAAATCACCGATGCGTTAGATAATTTATTGAGACAAAATAATAACATAAGTTATGAAAAGATTACAGATTATTGGAAAGATACTGGAACACCAGATGATATTTTACATGCAAATGGAGAAATAATTGACAAACATCCAGATTTTCAATCTAAACATTTTGTTAATAATAATTCTGAGGTAGAAAATTTTACAATTACGGATAATGTGATATTAGGTAAAAACTGTAAAATTGATAAAGATGTAATTATACACGGTCCAGTTATAATCGGAGATGGTTGTGAAATTCTAACTAATACCACTATAGGTCCAAATGTAAGCATAGGAAACAATTCAATCATTTCTGTGTCTTTAGTTAAAAATTCAATAATTATGGATAATTGCAAAATTAATTCTTGTACAGAAATAAAGGATAGTATAATTGCAAATAATTCAGAGATTAAAGACGAGACGAGTTCTGAGAAAGTATTTCTTCTTGGAGAAGGTTCAAAGATATCCCTTTAAGAAAAAAGTTTTGATTAGTAACAGTAAATATCCTAAGGGAGTTGTTTGAAGTATGAATGACTTACCACTAGTTAGTGTAATTGTTCTGAATTATAATGCAGGGGAATTATTACTAAATTGTGTAGAATCACTAAAAAATTCAACATACAAGAATCTAGAAATAATTATTGTAGATAATATTTCATCAGATGAAAGTCACATAAAATGTAAAGAAAAATTTCCAGAAATCAAACTTATACAGAATCAAGAGAATCTTGGATACTGTGGTGGGAATAATGTTGGAATTAAGGATGCAAAGGGGGAATTTATTGTAATATTAAATCCAGATACAGTTGTCGAGTCAGATTGGGTTGATGAATTGATTGATGCATATGATAAGTACGGAGAGGGATTATACCAACCAAAAATTCTTTCATTAAATGAAGAAAATGTTATTCAGAGTACAGGAAATATGCTTCACGTTTTTGGTTTTGGCTTTGCCAGAGATAAAGGAAACATAGTTAGTGATAAGAAAGAAGAAATAGAAAAAATCGGATATGCATCAGGAACATGTCTATTTACGTCAAGAAAAATTATTAACAAAATTGGATTATTAGATGAATTTTTATTTCTTTATCATGATGATTTGGATTTTGGTTGGAGAGCAGCTCAAGTTGGAATAAATTCATACTATGTTCCAAAATCCAAAATCTTTCATGTTGAAAGTTATTCATTAAAGTGGTCTTCAAAGAAATTCTATTGGTTGGAAAGAAATAGAAAGTATTGTTTACTTACACATTATTCTAAAGATACGTATGAAAAGATGAAATTTTCATTAATGTTAGTAGATCTATTTGTGTGGGGATTTTATTTATCAAAAGGATTTCTAGGTGCAAAGATTAAAGCTGAATTTGATATTAGAAAAAATCAAGAAATGATAAAAGAGAGATTTTTTGAATTAGAAAAGAGAAAAACAGTATCGGATAAAGATCTAATCAGAAATTTTCCTGATGAAATATTTGTTCCTGTAAATGTTTCACAAGAATCAATGAATCAGACATTTAATTCAGTTTTAGCAAGATTAAGTAAAAAAGTTAAAGAAAAAATTATGTAATTTCTTCAGATATTACTACAGCAATTGCAAATTCATTTTCGTGTGATATTGAAGCTTTAATTCTATAATTTTTTTCAAATTCAAAGATTTTTATTAATATCTTAGAATTCAAATATGAGGTTTCAATTTGTGAAAAAGGAATTTGTTCATTAATAGATTTGATTAATGCTTCCTTTAAAGCAAATTTTCCAGCAAATTTTTCAGAATAATTTTTAAATTTTAAACAATATTCAATTTCTTTTTCAGAAAAAATTTTTCTGTAGAAACTTTCATTATCTTTGAATGGTTTATCTCTAAATTTTTTAATACTAGAGATATCTATTCCGATATTAAAATTTTCAATCATCTCTAACAACTATTCTTCCAATACCATAAAGGAGAATTTTATTTTCTTCATTAGAAATCTTTGATTCAATTTTTATAATTTTAGTAGATTGACTCTTATCAATTACCTTACTTACAACATTAATTTCATCATTTACAAAACATGGATTATGAAATTCAAGAGTTTGTGATGAATATAATGCATGTTTTCCAGGTAGATACATGCCAATCATTTGTGAGAGAAAAGAGGCCAATAACATTCCATGTACTAACCTTTTTCCAAATTTGGTTGATTTTGCGTATTTTTCATCAGTATGTAATGGATTAAAGTCACCAGAGATCTTTGCAAATTCATCAACCATGGATTGAGTTATATTAATTTTAAATTCTTTAGAATCTCCGATATTAATTTGATCAAAATTCAGATCAGATAGTTTTTCATTCATTTAGGATACATTATGATTTTTTAGATGACGTTTTATGTCAGCAACATTTTTTACATCGGTGATTTCAGATATAGAAAATTTTATTTTAAAATGAGTTTCCAATTCATCAACTAAAACTAAGCCATTAAAGGAATCCCAGGATTCAATTGATTCAGGACTTGATTCATCATTAATTTCAGATTCAGGTAAAGAGAATACTTTTGCAATAATTGGGTTAACATCATCTAATTTCATTCTGTTTCAACCTTCAAGTGATTTGGTGTTTTTATTTCGCTATTTAATTTATAGATCCAAAAATTTTCTTCTTTCTCAAATCCATAATCAGAAAGAAAGTTTTCAGCAGGTTTATTTTTTGGTGTTGGGATAAATTGAGCTTTAACCTCATCAACTCCTTCATCTTTTGCATCTTTTAGAATTTGGGATAGAATTGCATTTTCAACACCTCTTCCCATTATTCTACAACTAAGAAGGAATGTATCAATTACCCAAAATTTCGCATTTTTATCGATTATGAAGACTCCTGTAATACCATTGTCTCCAAATTTATCTAAAACTTGGGCACACCCAACAGTGAATTTTTTATCATTTGCTAAATTTCTAATTTCTTCTTCTTGGTATCTTTTTGTTGTTAAATTAAATTGGTTAGTTTTTAGTGTTAGTTGAGAGATTCTAGGGATTAAGTAGTCATTAGATTTTTTAATATTAACTCGAATATCTAAATCCTTAAGAAAATCATCTAAATTAGAAACAGATTTTTCAAATTTATTACGTTCTCTTTGTTGAGCATACATTTCTCCTCGTTTTTTATCTTCATCAGTTCTATTCAAAACATGAAAATCATTCAATTCTTTGAGAATTGGGGAAAATTGTGAAGGATCATTTGGTAAATTTATGGTTAAAACCTCGGGAAACTCTTGTTTTATTCGTTCACAATTAATTTTATCATCATCAAAAAATACAATACTGTTTAATCCAATGTTAATCTCATCAGCAATTTTTTTAAAATTAATTGCTTTATCATCCCAATTTATTTGGATATTAGCAAAATTTTTTTCTCGTAAAACCATGTTTGGATGCTCAGAGATAACTTTCATAGCATCTTCAACATTATTTTTGCTATTGATTGCAAGGATTATTCCTTGATTCCATAAAGAAAGTAATTCTTTTTGAAATTCAACAAAGGCTTTGCCATTAGGAGTATCACCTAGTTCAATTCCATCAAAACCATCTTCACCTACTATACCTCCCCATAATGTATTATCTAAATCTAAAACAATACATTTTCTATTAGACCCAGAGATAGGCTTGATGTAATTCATTAGATCATTTGCAAAATATGGAATGAAATTAAATGTAATTTGTATATCACCTAGATGAAATTGTCTATAGTCAAAAATATTTTGTTCACCAAATTTAGATATGAATTGACGAAAATCATATACATAAACAGATCCATGATTTTTTGATATTTGACGAAGTGAATTATTAATTTCTTCAATCATTTCATGAAAACCAAATTTTAATTTGGATTCAATTATTCCATTAGGTGAATAAGATGGGACATTAAGATTTGTAATGATTAATTTTGAATTTGAGTTATTCTCAAAAGTTTGTATTAAATTTTCCAGTTCATTGATTTTTTCTTTTGCCAAAATTTTTCGTTCATCGTCAGACATATTATGTGCATTATGAAAAGAGTCGCCAAAGACATTACGTGTATCAATAATTAAAAAAATTACATCTGGAGAAAAATTGTATAACTTACTTTCAGAGTTTAATAATTCCTGATTATACTGGTTGTAACCACCTAGGTATGATTGATATCTTATTCCCAATTCAGAGCACTTAACGTGTAATGTTTCATTTAACCCATTTAATGTGAAACTAGAAAGTATGGCTACTTTCAACTTTTTATCATATTTTAGATCATCAATATTTTTAGATAGTCCAATGTAGTCTGAGAGTGATTTTTCCAAGTTTCTACCTTGAAAATACTGGTTTCAACAATAAATATTATGTATGAATTCTACTATTTTTTATCAGTAAGCTTTAGATTTTAAAAAATAGCGATAAACATGACTGTTATGAATAACGATGAGAGAGATAGTTTTCCAATTAATGAGAAGGAAGTTATGGATTATTATGGATATTCCGGAAGTTTTGGAAGGTTGAAGATGAAAATAAAATTTCTAAGAGGTTGGATTCTACATTCACTGGCATATTCTTCACCACTTTCAAGTTTTTCAGTAAGTATGCAAAAATCTAGAGGAGTAAAAATTGGAGAAAATTGTCATTTTAATCCTTATGTTTTAATTGATTTGGTTTATCCAAAAATGGTAGAAATTGGAGACAATGTAACATTAGGTTCACATTCAATGATTTTTGCACATAGTAATCCATCAGCAAATTTATTTTTAAAACAAGGAGACTATCCAAGGAAAGTATCGAAAGTTAAAATAAAATCAGGCGCAGTGATAAATCCTGGTGCAATAATCATTGCAGGTGTTACAATAGGAGAAAATTCAATCATTTCACCGAGAAGTGTTGTAACACAAGATATACCAGATTATTGTATTGCAGTAGGAAATCCTGCAAGAGTAGTGAAGAAGATAGACCATTAGTTGATGAATTTGAATTTATTGGGAATTGATTTTGAAGAATGGTATCACCCTCAATTGGTAAAACCATTTGTCAATCATATGAAACATGAACCAAAAATAATCAAAGGAATTAAAAAAATTATAGAATTATTAGAAAAAAATGAAACAAGTGCAACTTTTTTTATGGTAGGAGAATTACTTGAACATAAACCAGATATTTTAGATTTAATTCTTGAAAACGGACATGAAATTGCATTTCATACAATGACGCATTCTAATCTGAATGAATCCACCAAAGAGAAATTTCTCAAAGAATTAGATACATTTACAGAAATGACAAATGGAAAATCAAAAGGATTTAGAGCACCAACATTTTCTTTGAATGAAAATACATCATGGATGATTGATGCATTATTAGAAAAAAAATATGTGTATGATAGCAGTATTGTTCCAGTAAAAACTCAACTGTATGGATTTTCTAATTGTGAATCAAAACCATTCAAAATATCAAAGGAATCACTTACACAAAATGATCCAAATGGAAAATTATTGGAATTTCCATTAATGATTGGAAAATTTTTCGGTAAAACTATGCCTAGTGCAGGAGGATTTTATCTTAGATTTTTACCATTGAAAACTTCATTAAAATCAATATCTAATTATGAGAAAAATAATAACCCTGCAACAATTTATGTTCATTCTTGGGAGTTAACTCCAGAACATATACCAAAAATTGAGTTACGATTTAAAGAAAAATTTGTTACATTTCATAATATTAAGAAAACTTATTCTAGATTAGATAAAATATTACAAGAATTTAGGTTCACATCTTTTGAGAATTATTTAGAGAAAAATAAGATACATTAAATAAATTTAGAAGGAATTTAGTGTTTTTTTAATTCCTTCTTCTAATGAGATTTTGGGTTTCCAGCCTAGAGATTTTAGTTTAGAGTTATTAACAATAAAATTTCCAACATCCACTTTTTTTGTATAAGTGGGTGATGAAATGAAATTGATTTTGCAATCAGTACTCTTTCTTAATGATTTAGCTAAATCATAAAACCATGTTTTCTTTCCAGATGATATCCAATATAGATTTCCAGGTTTACCTTTTTTTAAAATAACATTAATTCCTGAAACAACATCAGAAACGTAAATCAAATCACGGAAGAATTTACCTTTTTCATAGATTGTAATTTTTTTATCTTTTAATGCAGAATGAATAATAAAATTTACTGCATTTTTTTTAGGAATGATTTGTTCTCTAGGACCATAGGAATTTGTTATACGGAAGATACGTGTGTCAATATCATAAACTTGATGAAAGATTTTGCAATAATATTCTGACAAAAGTCTATTTGCACCATAAATTGTAGTTGGTTCACAAATTGAATTTTCATTTACGGGTAATTTTTTAGGTTTTCCAACTACAATGAAAGTACTACCTAGAATAAATTTACATTTTTTATTTAAATTTCTAATTTTTTCAAGTATAAATAAAGTAGATTTTGCATTCACATCAATATCAGATAATGGTTTTTCAAATGAAGAAGAGTGCGAGGTATTACCAGCCAGATGTATTATGACATCGGGTTTTGTTTTTTCAAGGAATAATCCTAACTTTGAAAAATTTGTTACATCGAGTTTTTCTATTTTTACATTTTTAGATTTGTGAGGGATATTTGATGTTTTTGAGAAGCTTTTGGTGATTAAAACAATTTGATGTTTTTGTTTTGACAATAAATCACATAAATGACTGCCAATGAAACCTAGACCACCAGTTATTACAATTTTCATATTTAATAAAAAATATCTGACTACTAATTGGTTATGGTGAAATTATTAGTATAATATGATTTATCCATACAAAATATTATCTACTGTTTTAGAAAGATGTGTATATGAATTCATTATCTGTGATCTTCATAGTTGCAAAATATCCTGCCACATATGGACATACTTCAGTAATTAACAATTTATGTAGAGGATTAACTAATTTGGGTCATAAAACAGCAATTGGTGCATTTCATTTTGAATCTGAACCACCAGAGAATGTTGAAAAAGTTCAATTAAATAAATTAGAATTATTAAAATCAGGAGTCAAATCACTTGATTATGATATTATACATCCACATCAAGCACAAGTATTGTATTATTTACTAGCAAAAAAACCAAACAAACCAATAGTTTTTCATTATCATGCAGCTTCAAACATCATTCAAGAATTAAATTTAAAATTTTCAATGACCATATTCAAAAATAAAATATCTAAATTTATTTCAGTGTCAAAAAAAGCATCAAATCATTTAAAAGAATGGGCAGGTGAATGTGACGATATTGTTGTTTACAATGGAGTTGATACAAAATTTTTCAATTCAGATTTAGAACAACCATACAAAAAAGGTACTCCACAACTTCTCTTTGTAAGTGTTTTAAGAAAATATAAAAAAACTGAAGAATTGATCAATGCAATACCAGAATTAATTAAAAAATATCCTAAAATACATTTACAAATTGTTGGTAATGGGGAGGAATTTAATACATTAAAACAAATGATTAAAGAAAAAAGATTAGATCAGCATATCGAGATGACAGGGAGAATTGATGATGATGAATTAAAATTAAGATATTCTTCAAGTGACATGTACATTTCAGCAAGTACTAATGAACATTGTCCGGTTCCAACATTTGAAGCAATGGCATGTGGAAAACCATTGGTTTTATCAGAATTAGAATCACATGAAGAGATAGTAAATGCATCAAAAGCAGGGTTAACATTCTCTTTTTCAGATGTAAATGATTTATGTCAAAAAGTTCATGACGTTTATGAAAGAAGAGAGGAGTTTGGTGAAGGAGCAAAAAAATTTATCATAGATCATAGTTTAGATGAATTTTGTAAGAGAGTAGAGGGAATATATAATAAAGTTCTTAACCCATAAATTCAAAAATCCAACATATGAGTATCATAGATGCACATGGTGAGAAATAATGGAGAAAATAGATTTTAATTCTGCAATGATTACAGGTGGAGCTGGATTTATTGGAAGTTATATTGCAGAAAAATTAGTTGATGAAGGAATAAGTACCAAAGTTATAGATAATTTAGTTACAGGAAAAATGGATAATCTTGTAAATTGTTTAGAGAAAGAAAATTTTTCGTTTTTGAACCATAATTTAGAAAGATTTGGAGAAATAAAAGATGAATTTTGTGATGTAGATGTATTATTTCATTTTGCAGCTGATCCCGAAGTAAGAACAGGATATGATAATCCAGAAGATTCATTTGAGCAAAATATTGTTAACACGTTTAAATTATTACAAAAAATTAAACATACAAAAATTAAGAAATTTGTTTTTGCGTCATCATCTTCAGTCTATGGAGATGCAGAGATTGTTCCAACAGATGAGGAGTATGGCCCTCTATCTCCAATTTCACATTATGGAGCATCAAAATTGGCATGTGAAGCAATGGTATCATCATTTTGTCATAATTATGATATTGAAGGAGTTATTCTAAGACCAGCAAATGTAATCGGGCTTCGTGGCCGTCATGGATTAATTTGGGATTTAGTTCATAAATTAAAAAATAATCAAAATGAATTAGAATTACTAGGCAATGGCAAACAAACAAAATCATTCATACATATTTCAGATGCAATAACAGGAATATTTTCTGCAATAAACAATATAAAAAAAAAGGTAGAGGTTTTTAATTTGGGTAGTGAAGATAGTGTAGAAATTATGGATGTTGCAAAAGTTGTATGTAAAAATGCAGGGTTAGAAAATATAAAAATTAATACAACTGGAGGAGTTGATGATGGAAGAGGTTGGAAAGGAGATATAAAAATTGCACATCTAGATATTTCTAAATTAAAAAAATTAGGATGGAATCCAAAATCATCAAGCATAGATGCAGCTAATACTACATCAAATGAAATAATTAGTGAAGTAATGTGATATTTATTTAAAATATTTTAAAATGAATAAAAAAAATTCTTACATCACTTGGTATGAAAAACTTTCGGGTCACATAAGATACTGGAAAGACTTTATTGAAATGGTTATTTCAGTAAGTTCTGTATTCAATAGCCCAAACAAAGTATTATGGAATATTTTTAATAACAAATTCCCATTAGATGTTAAACTAAAAGATAATGCCAAAATTACTCTAGAGAGTTTTAATGCATTGTATTTAATTTCTAAGGTCTACAAAGTGGAAAATTTTGAAATAGATAGTAAAAATGACGAAGTAACAATAAATTTTTTAGAATATGGAAAAGAAATTATTTTTCATGGAGGTGTGAATAATGGAGATATAGCAAACATATTTGTTAAAAATGAATATGATTTCTTAAAAGTTAAGAATAAAACAGTTTTAGATATAGGGGCAAATATTGGAGATACAGCAATATTTTTTGCATGTAGGGGCGCAAATAAAATAATTGGTGTAGAACCATTCCATAAAAATTTTAATCTTGCAAAAAAAAATATTTCTTCAAATAATTTTCAAGATAAAATTTATTTAACTAGATCAGCATGTAGTTCTAAAAATGGAAGTATTAAGATAAATCCACAATTTGATAGTGGGATAGAAAGTAAAATGGAAAATTCTCAAGAAGGAGAAGATGTTCCAATGATTACAATTAGAGATATTATTGACAAATATTCAATTCCAAAATGTTCAATTTTAAAAATAGATTGTGAAGGATGTGAATATGACATAATAGAAAATATTTCATCTGAAGTTTTAGCATATTTTGATGATATTCAAATAGAATATCATCAAGGGTATAGACATTTGAAAGAAAAATTAGAATCATACGGATATGATGTGAGAATAAGCAAGCCCCATGCTACAAATGTGATAAATACATTATTGTCAGGATTGATAAAAGATAGAAAAAACAGTATTAACGGAAAATTAAACCATGAAATAGGATATGCAGGTTTTCTTTATGCTAGTAAGAATATTGATCTAAATTGACGTTTTATTGATATCAATTAGTCTAAAGCGTTTTATAATATTTTTTAACATTTTAAGAAAGATTGAAGACAACTATCGGGATTCCTGCATTTAATGAAGAGAAGAATATTGCAAAGATGATTGTGAAATTAAAAAAAATTTCTGATGAGATAATTGTATGCAATGATGGATCATCAGATTTAACAGGAGAAATTGCAGAAAAAATGGGAGCAATTGTAATAAATCATGAAAAGAATTTAGGATATGGTGCTGGAATAAATAGCATTATAAAAAAATCAAAAGAAATTGATACAGACATTTTGATAACATTTGATGCAGATGGACAACACAGAGTAGAAGATGTTGAGACAGTTACAAGACCAATTATTAATGGAGAAGCAGATTTAGTGATAGGTTCAAGATTTCTTGATGAAGGAAAAAAAAAAGTACCAGGTTATAGAAAACTTGGAATAAATATTATTACAAAAGTAACTAATTCAGGTTTAAAAGAAAAAATAACTGATTCACAGAGTGGTTTTAGGGCATATAGTAGAGAATTAATTTCTAAATTGGATACATCTAATTTAGGAATGGGAATATCAACTGAAATTTTAATAAAAACAAGTTCTCTTGGTTTTAAAATTGCAGAAGTTCCAATAACAATAATTTATGAAGGAAAAACATCCACACATAATCCAATATCACATGGGACTTCAGTATTATTTAGTACAATAAAATATACATCAATTGAACATCCACTGAAATTTTATGGCATACCAAGTTTGATATTTTTTATAATAGGAATCGCATTTACCGGATTATCAATTGATTACTATACCGAAGTGGGCAGAATTAATCCGAATACAACAATCATTGCTGCAGGAACTACAGTAATTGCTGTGCTTTTACTAATTGCATCAGTATTGTTTTATTCATTGACAAATATTGTCAGAGATAAAAGATTCAGAGAAGATTAAAAATATGCAAACGATTTTAGATTTTTCAAAAAAAAATTCAATTTATTTATTATGTGGAATTTTTATTTTTGCATTAATAATTAGAATTTATCATTTTGATGAAATAATACCAGTTACGATGGATGCATTAGATTCATTTTCTTATGCATCAGACATAAGCACTATTGGAAGATTACCTCAGAATTACGATATAGCAAAACCAGGTTGGTCAATTTTCCTTGGAGGAGTATTCTCATTGTTTAATTTTGAGAATACGATATCATACATGCAATTACAAAAAATTTCAGCCATTTTAATTTCAAGTTTATCTGTATTCCCACTTTATTTTCTAATTAGGAGATTCTCTGAAAGAAAATACAGTTTACTAGGAGTCTTATTGTTTGGACTTGAACCAAGATTAATTGAAAACTCAATACTAGGTAATGTAGAACCTATTTTTATAATTTGTATTATAACAACAATGTTATTTCTTCTAAATCCAAATAAAAAAATAGTATATCTATCATTTTTAATGGCAGGTATTTCAACCTGTTTTCGCCCAGAAGGATTGTTTTTATTTTTTGGAATAACAATAATGTTTTTTGTAAGATTTAGAAAAAATAAATTAGTTTTTCCAAAATACCTTATTGGATTAATAATATTTCTATTAGTTATTACTCCAATTGGTCTTCATCAGATGGAAGTTGGAATGTATGAGCCAGTGATTCTCAAACCCTACATAACAATTAATTCATTATTAAAATCAAATGATAGTATTAACGAGAATATTGAAACTCAGGATATATTAAAACAAAATTCTATTGGAATGGGAATAGAAACTTTTTCAAAATATTTTGTATGGGTTTTAATCCCGATGTTCATAATATTGCTACCTCCAGGATTCATATTATTTTTAAAAAATATGAATATTGAAAAAATAAGTATAATAATTGTAGGAGTATTTTTATTTATTCCAGCATTTTATGCATATACATTTCCGTTATTAGAAACAAAATATTTGTATTATTTAATTCCAATTTTTTGTATTATTTCAATATTTTCATTAGAATATTTCATTAAAAAAATTCCTAAGAAAAAAATAATATTTTCAAGCTTTTTGATAGCAATAATATTTTCAAGCTTTTTTTTCATCGACACTCAATTAGATTTTAAACATGATAAAGAATCATCAATGATTGCACATTTCATAATAATGAATACAAATGTGGTGAATGATTATTATCCTGAAAGCACGTATATCTGGGGTTATGATGTACCTGAGAAATGGAAAGATTATAAAAAATTCTATGAAAAAATGAATAGAACTGAATGGAATATTCAAGCTAAAGAAAGAGGTTTAGAAGAAATACCAAAAATTGAGTTACATAATCCTCGTACAGTATGGGTTCAAGATCCAAATAAATTTGATACATTGGAATTATTTTTACTAAATCCAGAAAAAGGTAAAATTTCTCATTTAGTAGTAGATGGTAAAAGTAATAGAGTTGAATTTCTTAATGATGTTTTTATGAATGAAGAAGAATATGCGTTTTTAGAAAAGATCTATGATTCTAAAGATGAGAGTTTTGATTATCATGTAAAAATTTTTGAGATAGACTATGAGAAATTTGGGAAAAATTGAATTCATCTGATAATACATATACCAAGTTACGGGAATGAGGATTATGAAGGATTTCAAGGCAATATCAAATACATTCAAAAATCAATTAAAGCAAAAAATTTTTGGAAAATCAGATTACGGGAATACAGATTGGAAAAAAGCAAGTTTTGAATGGTATGAAGGAATTCATGATGAAAATACAAAATTACATGAGAATTTTATAGAATTTTTGGAAGCCAAACGAAAATCGATTCAAACAATTCTAGAAGTTGGATGTGGAACAGGAATTTATCCTATAAAATATAGTAAATTATTCAATGATTTAGAGTATACAGGAATTGATTTTTCAGAAACAAACATAGAATATTGTAAAAATAATTCAACATTTAATTTCATTTCAGGGGATTTTATAAAAATGAAGGTTGAACAAGAGTATGATTTAGTTTATTCTCATGCAGTTGTAGATCATGTTTATGATATTGATGTATTTATTATGAATTTAGTTAGATCATGTAAAAAATTTGCATACATAAATGCTTACAGAGGATTTTTCCCAGATTTAGAAAAACATGAAATGAAGTGGAGAGATGATGACAATTGTTATTATAATAAAATTTCAATTAAACAAATCAAAAAATTATTAATAGAAAATCAATTACCAGAAAATCAATTTAGTATAAGAGCTCAAAAGAACGATGATATGAGTGAACAATTCGTATTAGAAATAGATAAAACAAAATAATATTCCTAAATAGACCAGTGTCAATTTGTAAATAAGATTTATCAAGCTCAGAACACACGATTTAATGTGATATATTGAAAGCAGTTATTTTAGCTGGTGGTTTTGGAACTAGGATTTCTGAAGAAACAAAATTCAGACCAAAACCTATGATCGAAATTGGTGAAAAACCAATTTTATGGCATATAATGAAAATTTTTGCTGCGCATAAAATAGATGAATTTATTGTTTGTTGTGGTTATAAAGGAGAAATGATACAGAAATATTTTAAGGAAAATAATTCTGAATCATGGGATATTAAAACTGTGGATACAGGTTTGAATACAATGACTGGTGGAAGAATTAAAAGAATT
>CEVA01045242.1_pt1 | contig 42315 bp, 46 predicted proteins | sample 361521 | NCBI WGS metagenome assembly CEVA01 (sample SAMEA2622823, study PRJEB7988) | marine metagenome | isolation source: saline water (ENVO:00002010), including | reverse complement strand
AAGCCGCAAGCCGCCACGTCGGGATACGTCGTGACACCGGGGAACAACTTGTCGAGACGTGCCCTTACGTCTTCGGTCGACGTATTGGGAAGGACGCCGAGACCGAGCGCTGTGACCGTACCCCAAATCGTGGCTGTATCCGGCTCGGTTTTTCTACACACGTAGGGTGCGGTGTCCACCTCGGCGAGGGTAGGAAGCGGGGCACCGGCATCGCGCAGGGCCTTCGACCAGGCGAGGGCGCCCAGATTTCCGGGCATGAGGACGACGGTATGGTCCGTTGTGAAATGGGGCGTACAGACTTCGATAAACGGCTCGTGGGCATAGGAAGGCACGATGACGAGCACGAGGTCGCTGAATGCAAGGGCCTCCTTCACGTCGGTGGTCAGTCGATGAATTTTTGCCGGCCCCTGCGCTTCGACCCCGACAAGGTTGATCTCACTCGTCTGGCTGATGGGCTCAAGGGTGTGTTCGAAGGACGGTGTCTCCCACAGGGTCACACGGTGTCCCTTGTGGGTGAGGTTGGCAGCGACGGAGAATGCGGTGTTCCCACCGCCAAGAATGGTAACGTCGGACATGGAGGACCTATAGTGGAATTAGGGAATTAGGGAACTGGGAAGTTTGGATTCAGAGTACTCGGCGCGAGATGGGGACAACGGCGGCATTCGCCACCTTTACGAGGTCGTCCGGTGAGATGATGATCTGAAGCCCTCGGAGGCCAGCGCTGATGCTGATCCGCGGCTGGCCGTGAGCTGTTTCGTCGATGAAGAGTCGATAGGGCTTCTTCGTTCCGAGCGGGGAGACGCCACCGCGCACGTACCCGGTGAGGCCCTGAACCTCGGCAAGCGGGACGAGTTCCGCCCTCTTTGCACAGGAAGCCGACCCGAGTGCATTACCGTCGAGTTGAGTATCCGCCGGAATGCAGGCGAGCAAGACTTCGTTGGTGCTCGACCTGGCGACGAGGGTCTTGAAGACGGAGGCGATGTCGAGACCGAGCTTTTCAGCGGCGGTCGACGCGCTCAGATCTTCCTCGCCGACATCGTAGGTTCGCAGATCGTAGTTGACTCCGGCGCTGTCGAGGAGGCGTGCTGCGCTGGTCTTGGGCATGGAAGACAGTAGATCGAAGACGGATCCTGGGAAGAATCATGCGTCGGGCGAATATAGAAGCGGGGTCGAGAATGCAAAGCGAAAAGTGAGGAGTAAAAGCAAAAACCCACGCGAACCCTCTCTTCACGGTCTCGGCGGAACTGAGAAGAGCTGGGGTACATCCCAGCCCCACCTCGACGGTGAGAAGAGTTTTCGCGTGGGCACGGTATACGAAGGCAACGGCTGTACCAAACCTGGCGACCGAGGCCGAAATCTTCTTCTAAGCGTTAGAATACAGTGATTTAGGAGAAGGCCCGGGGAAGAGGGTCTTACTGCCGCGTCTATCACGATCCCGTCAGGAATTGTGACTTTCTCGTGATAGTAGGAGACGGCCGGGAGGTCGAGCGAGATCGCAGATCAGGCGTCGGGCTGTTTGGGGCCGAGGACCTGGAAAACTTTCGCGGTGAGAGAGGGTGCGTCGAAGGGCTTGGCGAGGAACCCGTTCACGGCCAGTCCGAGGGCCTGCCGGACGTTCTCTTTGGAGGGGTCGCCGGTCAGGATGATGATAGGCACAGCGGAGGTGTCGGAGTCAGACCGAATACGACGACAAATGCCGAACCCGTCCATCACGGGCAGGTTCAGGTCGGTGATGACCAGATCGGGAGTGTCTTTTCGATGGCGGTGATGATGGAAGGATCGTCGTCGATGGTGACGGCTTCGGTGCGGCGACCGAGGTTCTGCGGGAAAAGCAGCGCTCGAAGCATGGTCTCGAGACGGGTGCTCTCGATCGGCTTGATGAGATAGCCGTCAGCCTTTCTGTCGAACAGGATGGATTCCCCTTCCTGAGGAACGTATCCCGTCATGATGACGACCTGGGGCGCCTTCTCTTTCTTTTTCGGTTCTTCGAGGACCTGCCATCCGTTCATTTCGGGCATGGCGAGGTCGATGAGTACGAGGTCGAAGTTGTGCGGTGGGGAGGTTTGCCTGTCAAAGCAAATCGGTTCGTTTGTGAGGGTCCTGGGCCGCCCATATATTGGGGCGCTTCCAGGACTTCCTTACCGATTCGTCATGACCCATCCGAATGAACGTGGAACCGCTCATATCTCCTGATGCCTTCGTAGGTCTCGAAGGAGTCTCCCACTTGTGTACGGGTGGCGAGGGCCCCTGGTTAAAGGCCCAGCACGAGGTCTACGAGGAGTTCACGAAGCTGAAGGGTGAAAGTCACACAGGTCGGGCCACGATTTATGAGCGCGGGGATCGATGTCGCGACCGGGTTGGCACACTCTGGGGCGTTCCGGATCGAAGGGTTGCGTTTATGCCGTCTGCGGCAGAAGGCATGGGGTGGTTCTCCAGAGGTCTCGATTGGCGCGACGGCGACAATGTGGTAACGACCAACCTGGAGTTTCCATCAGTCGCCTACGCCTGGCGTCATCTCCAAGCGGCTGGGGTCGAGATCCGCATGGTTCGGCACCAGGACTGGTGTGTGGACGAGGGTGTCCTGATCGATGCGATGGATCACCGGACTCGGGTCCTGGCGATCAGTCACGTAAGCTTCTACACCGGGCAGTGTCACGATCTGGCCCGGCTCTCAGAGGCGGCGCGCAAGAACGGGACGCTGCTTGCGGTGGACGCCACACACTCTGCCGGCGCGATGGTGGTCGATGCTGCTCTTACGGATCTGACCACGAGCAGCGCCTACAAATGGCTGTTGACGACGCACGGGGTCGCGCCGACGTATTTGAGTGAGACCGCAGAAGACCAGGTGGCATCAACCTGCTTCGGCTGGCGGAATCTGGCCGTCTGGCCGGCCCAGAAGAGTGAGCGTCTGCCAGAGGTGGACGAAGTTCCGATGCCGGAGCGGATGGAGCCCGGGAATCCCTCAATGCAGGTGATCATGCATCTCGATCTGTCGCTCGAAGCGCTTCTGAGCCTCGGTCGCGAACGAACGCAGACGCACGATCGAGCCCTGGCTGAACAGACCCATCGGGGGCTGCGGGATCTCGGTTACACAGTTATTTCGCCTGATGAGGATGATCGGCGTTCCGGGAATACTTGCTTTCTGACAGAGGACGCGGAGGGCCTGACGGCCGAGCTTGCGCGAAGAAAAGTTCTGGTCTGGGGCGAGTTTGGCCGTGTTCGCGTTTCGACTCACGTCCACAACGGCAGCGAGGATGTAGATCGGTTATTCGCGGCCCTGACAGAATGCCGAGGCTGAGGTCGAGTCAGGTAGCGGATGAAGCGTAAGCGTCGCGGTCCAGCGATGGAAAGGTTCTATTCTGGCCGTGAACCGGAAGCCATAACAGGAGATCCCATACGATGATGAAGCTGGGATGTATGTCGCTGAGTTACAGCCATCAGTTCAGGGATGGGCTGATCGATCTGGAAGGATTCATCGATCGCGCCTACGATCTGGGACTGGATGGAATCGATATCCACACCCGTGCGTTCGCCTCGACGGAGCCCGACTACCTTCGCAACATCCGGATGCGCTGCCTGAAGCGGGGTCTGGCGATGTCGTATATCGGAGTGAGCAACAACTTCGGGCTTCCGAAAGATGAATTGCCCGGTGTGGTCGCAGACGTAAAGCATTGGGTAGACGTCGCTGAGTTCCTTGGGATCCCGCTCGTTCGGATCTTCGCTGCCTGGATTCCGGAAGGGGAGCCAGAGGAACAGGTGTGGGACCGTATGATGCCTTGTATGGAAGAAGTGGCAGCCTACGGCCAGGAAAAAGGAGTGGTCCTGGGCCTGCACAATCACAACCACGGCTGCGTGACACGGACCAGCAAGGAAGTGAAGCGGATTCTGGAGGGGGTCGACAATCCCTACCTGTCGCACATTCTCGATACGGGACAATACGTCGGATCGCCCGGCGCGAGCGGGGCGGATGGCAAAGAGGATCCGGCCTTGAACTTTTACGGCAGCATCGAAGAGACAGCACCGCTGGCCGTCCACGTCAGGGCGAAGATCTACAGGATATCCACCGGTGAAGAAGCCTGGCTGGATTACCCCCGAATCTTCAAGATCCTGAATGGGGTCGACTACAACGGCTGGGTCTCGGTCGTCTATGAAGGGCAGGCCGATGAGGCGGAGGAGACGGCTGTGCCCAAGGCGGTATCGTATCTCCGAAAATTCGTGCCGGGAAGTTAGAGAGGAGCCTGGGGGTGTACGCGGCTGAACCGGTTGAGTCGGCGGGTCACGATGCTCCCGTGACTTTGTAAGATACGGTTCAACGGAGTTCGTGATACGGTTCTGACACCGACGGTCGTCGTGAAAACACGGCGGCCGTTGCTGTTTGACACGTCACATTGGAAGAATATGACGGCTGTTGAAGAAATCGATTCAAGACAGGGAAGGGGCCTCGCCAGGGGTGGCGTGACCCTGCGGTCGGTGCTGTGGGGGCTTGTGACGGCAGCGTTCGTGGCTGGATGGGGGAACCTGCAGTCGATCGTCCTCCACGGGGGATCGCTGGTCAAGTCGAGCTATCCTGTGGCATTGATCCTCTACTTCTGCGTGTGGATCGGGATCAATATTGTTCTTGGCCTCGTAAAGAAGTCGTGGATGTTCACGCGTACGGAGATGATGGTCATCTTCGCGACGACGTGGATCGCGGGAATGATGCCGAGCGTGGGATGGATGGGTTATGTGATCGGCATGTTGCCGGCGCCCCATTTCTTCGCGACACCCGAGAATCGCTGGGCAGAACTCTTCTTCGACTATCTCCCGATGTGGGGGTTTCCAGATCCGCTCCCGCACGTGATGGACAGTTTCTATTACGGTCTTGGCAAGGGCGAAACCGTCCCCTGGTCGGCCTGGGCAATGCCTCTGTGGTGGTGGTTTTCGGCGGCGATTGCCCTTGTGGGGGCAGGCTACTTCGTGTCGTGCATTTTCCATCGCCAGTGGACGGATGCGGAACGACTGATCTACCCGCTGGTCTAATTTCCTGTCGATATGATGGAAGGCTTCGACGAAGGCCGGGCCCTCCCTACGATCCTGAGAAAGCCCGTGTTCTGGTGGGGATTCGGGTGGACGGCAGGCATCATTCTGTGGAACGTGATCAACTTCTGGTATCCGAACGTTCCCCGGATCGACCTGTTCGACAATGTCAATGTGAAGGCGATGGAGTTTGCCCGGCACTTTCCTCCCTTCTATGCCCGGGTGCTCCCGCTGGTGATCGGGTTGGGTTACCTGTGCAGCCTGGACCTCCTGTTCACGTTCTGGTTTTTCAGGATCCTGGCCATTCTGAAGGTGGGTGTGGTCAATCGGACAGGCCTGACAATCGGTCTGGAGGGTCAGCCTTCGAAGGCTGGAGAGATTGTGGCGCTGGAGAGTCACGGCGCCATGACGGTGCTTGTCCTATGGTCCTTGTGGTTGGCAAGACGGCACTTGCTCTTCGTCTGGCGTTGTACCCAATCGGGTGAGCGAGGTGATGGGCCGATTGCGTACCGGCTGGCGGTGATCGGCCTTGGCGTGTGCGGGGCGTACGTCTGTGGATTCCTGATGAGCATGGGGATGTCCCTGTCGCTGGCGCTCGGGCAGATGGTGCTGATGTTCATTGCTTACTTTGCGACCGTCAAACTCATGGTGGCCAGCGGTTTCGGGTATCTGTTCCCGGTCTGGGTCAAGGGCGGGAACTTTCTGAAGATCGTGACGGGAACGGCCGGGATGTCGACGGCGGAGCTGTCGGCCCTACAACTGGTGAACAGCAATGCTGTGTTCGGGGGGAGCCGTCTGCAGACCCTGCAAATGATCCCGCATCATCTGAGAGTGATGGATGATGTGGAGCCGGAGCGTCGCAGGTACACCGGCATCGTCATCTTCGGTGCTTTTACGATTGCGTTCGTAGCCAGCGCCGTCACGATCATCTACTACTGCTACCAAGAGTCGGCCCTGTTCCTCCGTTCGTGGACGCTGTGGGAAGGGCCGCTCGGAATCTTCGGTGGCATCGCATCGGCGATGGGCGAATCGGAGAAGACGATCTTCGATCTACAGAAGATGGGTGTGTGGGTACTGGGGGGTCTTGAAGCGACGTTTCTTGCGGTGCTGAGGTCGCGGTTTTCGTGGTGGCCGCTCCACCCGATTGGTCTTGCGTTTCAGTACACGACCGGGCCGAAGTACTACGCACTGAGCATCATGATGGTCTGGGCGGCCAAGCTCGTCATTCTTCGCACGGGAGGACCGAGGCTCTACGAAAAGGCGAAGCCATTCTTTCTGGGAACGGTGGTGGGTTATTGCGTGGGCATCGGCATCGCGCAGGTGATCGACCTGATCTGGTTCCCGGGGGAAGGGCACGGATTCCATAACTTTTGAGAAGCAGAGAGGGTGGGCCCGCCTTCGCCAAGGCTTCGGCGTGGCAGGCGGGAGCGCGGGAAAGCGGGTGAGCAGGTGTGGCAACCATTTGCGTCTCCGTCAGGGTAGGAGCCGCCTCCGGCGGCGAGAAAAGGATGGTTCTCTTGACTGAGGAAGCGAAACACTACCTCCGTTCCATCACGCCTACGAGGGAGATGGTGGATCACTTTGCGAAGCGTCACGATGCGTCGGTGGAGGTGCCGCAGGAGTTGGGCGGCATCATGTGCAACAATGCGAAGTCGACGTATGACGCCGAACTGGGGTGGGTGTTGTGCGACGGCTACCGCGGGGGGAGTGTGGATGGGTCGAGGGGCTTCTATGCTTACGAACCACAGGATGGGGCCCGGCGGGTCGCGAATTTCCCCGAGCGGGAATGCCGGATCCACACGTACGGGAACAGCTTCACGCACTGCGATCAGGTGAGCGACGGGGAGACCTGGCAGGAGTACCTGGCCGCCCACTTCCAGGAGCCGATTCGCAACTACGGCATCGGCGGCTACAGCGTCTACCAGGCGTACCGTCGAATGAGGGTGACCGAGGCCCGGCATCCGGCAGAATATATCATCCTGAACGTGTGGGACGACGACCACTTTCGAAATCTGGATGCGTGGCGATCGATCCGGATGGGGCGGCAGGGACGATTCACGCTTCCCCACCTCCGGGTGAACCTCGAGGCCGAGACGTGTGAGGAAAGAGAAAACCTGAGTGAGACGGCTGAGGATCTTTATCGGCTGTGCGACGAAGATTGGGTCTGGGACACGTTCGCGGACGACCCGGTTCTGAGAGCGGTGATGGCACGCAAGGGAAGCGGGGACGCCCGGGCTGCCATGGAGGCATTCGGCGCTTCAGACCTGGCCAACTCAGGATCGGACGCCGTGGTCTACCAGGCCCAGACAGAGGCAGCCCTCTATGCGACTCGGTACGTGGTCGAGCAGACGAAGGCTTTCTGTAAGGCGAACGGGAAGAAGCTCCTCGTTCTGTTGTCCTTCAGCAGTCGGAGTGTCAAACAGGCCCTGACCGACGAGCCGCTGTTCGATCAGACGTTTCTGGACTGGCTCGGCACGACCGACCTGAACTGGCTAGATCTACGGGATGCCTTTCGACAGGACTTTGAGCGCCACCAGGTGAGTGTGGACGATTACCTGAAACCGTTCTACATCGGGCATCACACACCTCGTGGGAATTTCTTCTTTGCGTGGGCGATTAAGGATCGGTTGGTGTCCTGGCTGGATCCTAGCCCCTTGCCCTACCGATAAGGAAGCGGGCGTCGTCGTACTGAAGGCGCAGCTGGTCAGTCGAGCACCGGTTCGTCATCCTTTGCGCTCACACTGAAGTCGCACCCCGGACCCGAGGTTGGCGTAGGTCGTCTGATCGACGAAAGCGATATCGACGTCGACGATCGACTGCTGGGCCCTGGAGAAGTTGGCCGCGATCATTCGCGCAAAATTCGTGTGGAGATTTTCGAGTGTTCGTGTCTGCTCCCTCGAAACGCGGGAAGGGTGCTTGAAGTCATAGGTGAGGACCGGCTCCTTCTGATCCTCTCTTCGCTTCTTACGTCTGGCCATTCTGGCCTGCGCCATCTCGAGTGGGTCGGATTCTGCCAGCCAGTCCGGCCGATAGACGATCGCATCGATGTCTTTCTGCCCGACTATGTCAGGCAGGCTGTCGAGTCGCTTCTGTGCTCGATTCGGGTCATTCTGCTTCTGGTTGAGCCAGGAAACGCGGACACGAAGATCCGAATTCTTCCAGCCTGGCAGCAGAACATCCGTGGCTCCCGCCTCGAACAATTCGACGATCTCGGCTTTCGCGGTCGAGCCCGCGAGTACGACGATCCGGGTTCGTCGGTATGGATGTTTGTCGGTCGCCCTGATTGCGCGGATCAATTCGAGACTGTTTCCGTGCACCAGGTCGAGATCCAGGACGAGCACGAGCGGTCCGTACCACTCGACATAGGCCAGGGTCTCGTCGAATCCTGTTAGCCTTCGACAGCCCATATGCGCCTCATTGAGGGCCTGGCGGGCACGTCCTGCTTCAGCTTCGTGATTTCCTGCGGCAACGACCATCTCTCAAACTCCAGTTGTATGTACGATGGAACTCAGCCGGTGCGACGGCCGAGGCCCGGTTCGGTCCAGATGCTGAGTTCGGGTCTCGATTGGATCTGCTCTCGTACGCGCTCTTCATCTTCGTAACTCGCTGAGAGGCTCCCCGATCGCGCAAGTCCTCGACAGTCTGTCGCAGTTCCCTCACTTCGCTGGCAAGCCCTTTGACGATGAGTGCGAGATCCTCGACACTCGTCTCTGACTCACGTCGCGGAAGCTGGGCTTCGATTCGCGACCAGAGATCGCCAGGCGTCTCTTCGGTTTCGACGCTCGAGGCCATTTCCCAGGCGGTCATCTGCGTATCCTAATCCTGACGACAACGTTCGCACTCGGCGAGGTGGTTTTCGACCTCGTGTAGCTGATCGTGAACGAGTTCGTCGTCGATGTAGGCCGTGATGTTCTGTTCGCAGGTAAAGCAGTTCATTGGGTAACCCGTGTTCGGTGTTCAGTTAGTGTTCGGCTGTGCGCGAAGCGTCTGCGACAGCGATCTAATCAGGTACGAGGAGAGGGCGTCACGCACCCTCTTGCGGGCTCGGTGCATTTTCATTTTGACGGCGTCCTCGGTGCATTCGAGGACATCCGCAATCTGCCGGTAACGCAGGCCTTCGACGGTGCCAAGAACGAAAACCACCCTGAGCGACTCGGGAAGGTTGTCGATAGCCGATTGCGTTCGACGGTGGGTTTCCTTCCGCACGAGTTGCTCTTCAGGCGTGGGGCCACGGTCGATGGCGACCACCGGACTTTCGTCATCATCGAAGCTGGTCGACTCCGGCCTGTTTCTGCGTGCGGCCTTGAGGCATCGGTTGACGGCGATTCGATACAGCCAGGTCCCGAAGGACGATTCCGCACGAAAACGCTGGATTCCGTTGAATGCATCGACGAATGATTCCTGCGTGAGATCGGCCGCATCGCCCTGCTGGCAGGCGGCGAACAATGTTAGTTCAACGTGGGTTTCCACAAGCGGTCTCGATGGGTGGCTGTGGGTTCTGTCTCTTAGAGCCGGATGACGCCCCAAGGTAACACGGCAATTTTTATTTTCATAAAATCTTGATTCATATGAAGTTATGCTTCGGTTTCGAAGTCTCGACGCGTTGACGGTGGTGGGGGGGAGGCGTATATTGGCGCCTCGCTGGTGAGATGTGGCTGCGGAAGACCGCTTTCTTCGGTTTCCCGCTCTTGGAGTGGGTGGCTGTGGGGATCATTGAAGGGACGTATGAATCTGGAAGATGACCTGGAAGGCTCGAACGCAGGAATCTCGGGGGTTGCGAACGGACCTGTCTCCTGGGGTGTTCTGGAATACCTGGATCCAGCCGAATGGCCGGAGCCAGCAGAATACCTGGATCAATTGGCCGAGGCAGGCTACACGGGTACAGAACTTGGAGAATACGGCTACCTACCTACGGACCCCGAGGCGCTGCGCGGGGAGTTGTTGGACCGCGACCTGACGATGGTGGCGGCCTTTGCCGGCATCCATCTGTCGAATCCGGAGTACTCCCACGAAGACGAATATCAGGCCGTCCAGATCGCCAGGCTCATGGGGGTAGTCGGGGGGGAAGATCCGATTCTCGTTCTATCGGACAATCCCTGTGCGGATTCCGCCCGAACCGACTTTGCAGGGCAGGTCCTTCCCGAGATGGCGATGCAGGAGGCTCAATGGGAGTATGCGGCGCAACTACTCGACTCGATCGCGTTGATGGTGTTCGAAGAGCTGGGCATGCGTACGGCCTTCCACGCACACTGTGCGTCCTTCGTGGAAACTCCTGAAGAACTGGACATTCTGATGGCGTACACCCATCCACACGTGCTCGGGCTTTGTCTGGATACGGCTCACTATGCCTTTGGCGGGGGAGACCCGCTGAAGCTGGTGGAACGCTACCGGGAACGGGTCTGGCACGTCCATTTCAAGGGGTATGATCCGGGTGTGGGTGCCGAAGCTAGGGAAAGAGGCTGGGACTATCACGAATCGCTCGAACGAGAGGTGTTCTGCGAGTTGGATCGCAGCGCCGTGGACTACGGGGCGATTGTCGCGGCCCTGGAGGAGGTCAGTTACAGTGGATGGATCACGGTCGAGCAGGACGTGCGCCCGGGGAAGGGGCTCCCACGGGAGCGCGCCACTCGGAATCGAGAGTTTCTGAAGGGTCTGGGGATATAGTTCTTCTGGGATGTTGATCGTGAAACTGCGGGTATCCGTTCACGCCATCTGGTGAAACCCCGCTAAGCAGAGAGGTGGGAACGATGGAGACAAGGCGCCTTACGATGGCTCAGGCCATCGTCCAGTATCTGAAGGTTCAGTATGTGTCACGGGATGGCGTGGAGCAGCCTTTCTTCGGGGGCATGTTCGGGATCTTCGGACACGGCAACGTGGCGGGAATCGGACAGGCACTTCACCAGTACGCGGATGAGTTCCGATTTTACCAGACCCGGAACGAGCAGGCGATGGTGCATACGGCGATCGCCTATGCCAAGATGAAGGACCGTCTGGGCACGTTCGCGTGCACCTCTTCCATTGGGCCCGGTGCAACAAACATGGTCACCGGAGCCGCGACCGCGACGATCAACCGCCTCCCGGTGCTGCTGCTGCCCGGGGACATCTTCGCTCGTCGGAATGTGGCGCCCGTTCTGCAGCAGCTCGAATCGTCATCGTCCCAGGATGTTTCGGTCAATGACTGCTTCAGGCCTGTGTCGCGTTACTGGGACCGTCTGAATCGCCCCGATCAGGCCATCACGGCGTTGCCGGAGGCGATGCGCGTGTTGGTCTCGCCTGCGGAAATGGGTGCGGTGACGCTGTGTTGCCCGCAGGACGTTCAGACAGAGGCGTACGACTACCCGGCATCGTTGTTCGAAAAGTGCGTATGGACCGTGCGGAGAGCGCGAGCGGACCGAGACGCGATCGTGGAGGCGGTGGCGGCGATCAAGGCGAGCAAGCGACCGCTGATCGTCGCGGGTGGAGGCGTGATCTACAGTGGCGCGACGGAGGCGCTGGCTGAGCTGGTGACGAAGACGGGGATTCCGGTGGGGGAGAGCCAGGCGGGAAAGGGGTCGATGCGGTTCGACCAGGCTGGCGCGCTGGGTGCGATCGGGGTGACCGGGACACCGGGTGCGAACATCTTGGCAAGAGAAGCAGACATCGTGATCAACATCGGCACGCGGCTGAGCGACTTCACGACAGCGTCCAAAACCGCCTTTCAGAACCCGAATGTCTCGTTCATTTCGATCAACGTCTCGGAGTTCGATGCAGCTAAGCACGGCGCTCTGTCCCTGGTCGGAGACGCGAAGGTCACGATCGAGGAGCTGGCGACGGGCCTGGAGGGGTATCGCGTCGAAGAGGGCTACGCTGCGCGCATCCGGGAGTTCCAGGGCGAGTGGGAGGCGGAGGTGGAACGCATATACACGGCGGGCCACCGTCCGATCTTGAGCCAGGGGGAAGTGATCGGCGCGGTGAACCAAGCGTCTGACGATCGTGACGTGATGGTTGCCGCCGCGGGCAGCCTGCCGGGTGATCTCCACAAGCTCTGGCGCACTCGCGATCCGAAGCAATACCACCTGGAGTACGGCTACTCCTGTATGGGATACGAGATCGCCGGTGGCCTAGGGATCAAGATGGCCGATCCCGATCGCGAAGTTTACGTGATGGTGGGAGATGGGTCGTATCTGATGATGGCGCAGGAGATCATGACGTCGATACAGGAGGACGTGAAGCTTACGATTGTGCTGCTGGACAACTACGGTCACGCCAGCATCGGCGGTCTGTCGGAGGCCACGGGGTCCGACGGTTTCGGCACGAAGTTCAAGATGCGGAACGCCGCGAGCGGCCAACTGGATGGGGACAACGTGCCGACCGACCTGGCCGCGAACGCCGAGAGCCTCGGCGCGATCGTCCTGAGACCGGAGGGCAAAGAAGGTCTGATGAACGCGCTGGCCGAGGCGAAGGGAAACGATCGAACGACCGTAATCGCCGTCGAGGTTGACTGTGAAGTCCGGGTTCCCGGGTACGAGAGCTGGTGGGATGTCCCGATCGCCGAGGTATCGACAGTTCAGGAAGTCCAGCGGCTGCGGGAAGAGTATGTGGGTCATGTTGCGCGTGAGCGCTACCATCTGTAAGCGCTAAGAATGTTGGGACCACGGAACACACGGAAGGAACCGTCACGACATGTGGGTGCTGATTGGGGACTCCGGGTTTGTCGAGATGACCGTCTTGCTTCCCTTCTGATGACGAGGACTGGATGTCGAAGCTTCTTCTTGCCGATGAGACCTATGAGATCAGAGGAGCGATTTATGAAGTGTACAGGGAGATGGGATGTAGGTTCCTCGAGGCGGTCTACCAGGAGTGTTTGGAGAAGGAGTTCGCACATCGGGAGATCCCATTCGAGTCACAGCCAGAGTTGAAACTTCAGTACAAGGGCCAGGCCCTGAATGCCCGGTACCGACCGGATTTTGTCTGCTACGATTCGATTGTGGTTGAGTTGAAAGCATTGCGGGAAACCGGCAAGGAGCACGAAGCCCAAGTACATAACTATCTGAGAGCTACGGGTCTGAGGGTCAGACTCCTGGTGAGTTTCGGGCACCATCCCAAAGCCACGGTCGACCGCATCGTGGTGTAGCCCTTTTCCGTGTATTCCGTGTGTTCCGTGGCCCTTTGGTTTTCGAGGGGAGATCAGCATGGCGATACCGCTGGTTGATGTGCATCAGCATTTATGGGATCTGGATCACTTCGAGCTTCCGTGGTTGTCTTCAGTGCCGGCGTTGAACGATCATTACCGGATGTCGCGCTATCTGGAGGAGGCGAACGGGGTGGAGGTGGCGAAGACAGTGTACATGGAAGTGGATGTGGCGCCGGGACAGATCGGGATGGAAGCGGACTTCGTGCTGGGACTGATCGATGCGGATGACAATCCGATGGCCGGAGCGACGTTGCGGGCGCGTCCGGGAGAAGCGGATTTCGGCGATCACGTTTCACGCTTTGCGAGCGACGATCGCGTGAAAGGGTATCGACAGGTGTTGCAGATTCCCGAACTCGGGCCCGGACACTGTCTGTCGGATGCGTTCATCCGCGACGTACGGAAGCTGGGCGAGCAGGGGAAGCATTTCGATATCTGTATGCGCCCGGCGGAGCTGGGGGACGGCGTGAAGCTTGTAGAAGCGTGCACGGATACACGGTTCGTGGTGGATCACTGTGGGAATGCGCACGTCGAGATCGTGAACGGATCCGTGTCGCCCGACGAGGTCGATCCAGGTGGAATGCCTCACGACGCCGACCAGTGGCGAAGAGATATGGAAGCCCTGGGTGCGCGGGAGAACACGATCTGCAAGATTTCGGGGATCATTGCAAGGCTGCCCGAAGGAAACAACGCGGCAGAGACACTTGCTCCGACAGTGAACCATTGCCTGGAGACGTTCGGGGCGGATCGAGTGGTCTTCGGGAGCGACTGGCCGGTCTGCACCCTGGGCGCTGCATACCCGACGTGGGTGAACGCGCTGGCGAACATCATCGCCGATCGGAGCGAGGACGACCAGCGGAAGTTCTGGTCCGGTAACGCGGAGCGGTTTTACACATTATAGTATCTGGTCTGTCCACGCGGACCTATCCGCCGAAGCACCTGGCGAAGGCGGATGACCACTAAACTCATGACCGAAGTGAGCATATGAGACTATCGACTCTTTTCACCCAGACGTATCGGGAAGCACCGGCCGAGGCCGAGCTCATCAGCCACCAGCTGGCGATGCGCGCGGGACTGATCAGGCCCCTGGCGGCGGGTATTTTCAGCTACCTGCCCCTAGGATTCCGCGTGAAACAGAAGATCGAACAGATCCTGCGTGAGGAAATGCTGGCGATCGATTGTGCGGAAATCGTAATGCCCGTCGTGCACCCTTCCGACATCTGGGAAGCGAGTGGGCGGTGGTCCGACGTAGGCGCGGAGATGCTGCGGTTGAAGGATCGTGCGGGACGGGATATGTGTCTGGCTATGACGCACGAAGAGGTGATGGCGGATCTGGCGAGACACTTCATCCACAGTTACCGGCAGTTGCCGACGAGCGTATTCCAGATTCAGACCAAATTCAGAGACGAGCCTCGCAGCCGGGGAGGGCTGATCCGGGTGCGTGAGTTCACGATGAAGGATGCGTACAGCTTCAGCGCAGATCAGGACGGCCTGGACAAAATCTACGGAGATATGTTCAAGGCCTACTTGATGGTGTTCAACCGCGCCGGTCTGGGAGATGACATTCGGGTGGTGGAAAGCGACACGGGGATGATGGGAGGATCGGGCGCACACGAGTTCATGTTCCTGAACGATGCAGGCGAAGACACCCTGATCGAGTGTGGTGGATGTGGTTATAAGGCGAACCGTCAGGTGGCGACCCATCAGCGGGAAAAAGTCGAAGCCGATGCGCCTGAAGCGATCGAGGAAGTGGCGACGCCGGATACAACGACGATCGAGGATGTCTGTCGATTGCTTGATGTGAGCGCGGACCGTACGGCCAAGGCCATTTTCCACATTGCCCGAATCGAAGATGAAGATCGATTCGTGTTCTCTGTCCTTCGTGGCGATCACGAGCTGAACGAGACGAAGCTGACGAACGCGATCAAGGCAACGGAGATGCGTCCCTCGACGGAAGAAGAAATTCGGGCGATCGGTTCGGAGCCAGGCTACGGATCCGCGGTCGGTGTGAAGGCCGATGTGCTGATCGTCGTCGATACGGCGATTGCGGAGGGAACCAACTTTGTGGCCGGGGCCAACAAGGATGGCTTCCACCTGAAGAACGTCAACTCGGGTCGAGATTTTACACCGGACCTGGCGACGGATCTCGTGGCCGTGGATGCCGGAATGCCCTGCTCGCACTGCGGAACGTCGCTGACAACGACACGTGGAATCGAAGTCGGTAACATCTTCAAGCTGGGGTCGAAATACACGGATGCCGTTGGCGCATCAGTACTCGACGAGAACGGCAAAGCGGTGCCGCTCGTGATGGGTAGTTACGGGATCGGTGTGGATCGTCTGCTTGCGTGCATCATCGAATCGAATCACGACGAGAACGGGATCGTCTGGCCGGTCGCAGTCGCTCCATTCAGTGTCCACATCGTTGTTCTGGCTGGCAAGCAGCCGAAGGGCGAACTCGAGGCTGCGGAAAAACTGAAGTGTGAGCTCGAGGCGTCGGGGGTGGACGTTCTGATCGACGACCGCGAGGAACGCGCCGGGGTGAAGTTCAACGATGCGGATCTCATCGGATGTCCGGTGCGAATCACCGTTGGGTCGCGGGGACTGGAGAACGGGACGGTGGAGGTGAAGCGGAGAGCGGCGGAGGAGAAGGAGGATGTGGCGGTCGACGATGTGGTGAAACACGTGGGGAGTACATTAGGGAATTAGGGGATTACCGTACTCCCGTATTGGTGAAGATGGAGCATTGCCGATCCTTAAGCGGGAATCGAATACGTGGAGTCGGTGGATCCGGAGCGATGGGATTCGCGGTCGCGTCTGTCACCCCGGTTCGCTTTTTGGCCGGGGTCCATTGGACTTCGCGAAGATCAAAATGGATCCCGGCTCAGAACACTGCCGGGATGACAAACTGTGCTCTCGTACCTAACAGGATGAGTGAATCATGAGCATTGAAGACAAACTACAGGAACTGGATCTTTCGCTACCCGACTGGCTGCGCCAGCCGGCGCGTACGTCCCTGGAAAACGGACGGGGAATCTGATTTTCGTGGCGGGACAGTTGCCGTTGCGGGACGGAAACCTTGTCTGCTTGGGCAAGGTCGGGGCGGATGTGACGGTGGAGGAGGCCTACGAAGGAGCCAAACAGTGCGCGCTGAATGGACTGGCGGTCCTGAAAAGCGTTGCGGGCTCGCTGGACGACATTGCTCAGTTCGTGCGTGTGGAAGGGTTTGTGGCGTCGGCCGAGGGATTCACGGATCAAGCGAAGGTGATCAACGGGGCGTCGAAACTGATTGCGGCCGTGTTCGGAGAGGCCGGCAGCCACACACGGTTTGCGGTCGGGGCCAACGAGTTGCCGCTTGGTGCGAGTGTGGAGGTGGCGCTGATTGCTGAAGCTAAATGATCGATGAACGAGAGTCGATGATCGATCATCGAAGTATGGAGAAGTCCGTCTCGTGGAAAGTCGAGGCGGCCTTCTCCGTAAAGCGTCTGCAATGTCCTCCCTACCTGTCTTTCGCCACAGGACCGTCCGGGGTGGCGGTGCTGTAAAGACCGCCTGCTCGATCGTAGTTCACACGGACCTCGCCATCGACGATGTCGAGTCGTGGCACATTGCCGCGTCGGTTATCCCGATCCGGACCCCGCATAATAGAAAGTTGCTCGTCGGTCATCCCCTCAATCTCCGGACCCCAACGGTTTTCCGGATGACACATGTCCCCCCCGCTTCGGTTGAAGTTCCGGGCGGAGTACTTGATGAGAATGCCCCGACGGCCGACATCACTCTGCCAGGCGAGGGCGCCGTGTGTCAGGGCGCCATCCATAAAGAACAGCACGTCGCCCGCCTTGAATGTGGGATGGGCGACGAGATCCATATGGTCGTCGCAGGATCTTACGCCTGGCGGTATCGGATACTGTGCCTTGTGGCTCCCGGGCACGCAGGCGAAGCCGCCGTCGTCCTCATCGACGTCCCTCAACTGCCACGCGATCGTGACGGCTTCACAGTAGCTCCTCCCATTCTTAAACACGTAGGAGCGCGACGGGTTGAGGGGTTCGTTCGAGTCGTGGAGCGCGTGTCCGGTCGAGCCTTTGACGGACAGGAACGCCGTCGGTCCTCCACATCGAAATCCGCTCCCACCCATCCAGGTGAGCCGATGGGTGATCGCTGGATGTCCGACCATCCGCCGAAACGGTTCGCAGTAGGGCTTCGGGAGCTCCATTAAAGCCCCCAGGAGCGGACGTCCAGTTCCGGCAAGACTCTTCGAGCCCCTGGAAAGTTCGTCTCCCACAACGATCCGGTCTGAGAACCTGTCGATGGCTTCGTTCGCGAGCTCGATGTCGTCCCGTGACATAATGTTTCGAATGACGAGATAGCCATTCAGGTCCCAGAAGTAGAATTCCTTCAGATCGATGTTACCGGGATCGAGTTTGTAGATGCCTGGATGGTAGAGGTCTCGGTGATCAGCGACACGATTGGACGTCCCATCACCGAGAATGGTGGGTGGCGGCGTCGCGTGGGCATATCCCGGTACGTAGGTAGCCGCCCGACCTTCCTCGCTGAGCTCGCGCTTCCATTCCGGATAAGGATCGGAATCGACCATCTCTCCAGTCCCGGTCGAGTGAATGACGCCTCGGGCAGCGAATCCGTAGTCGAGCAGTCGCATCTTCCCCTGGCCGGTCCACGGCCGGAACCCTCGCAGGACCGTGTCAGACAGGATCAGCAGGTCACCCTTTTCCAGCACCACCTGCTTGACGAGTCCCATATCGTCGATGCCGTTTCGGAGATCCTCTGGGGTCTCGACATTCTCTTTGTGGGTACAGGGTACCACAAAGAGACCCCCGTCATCCGGTCCTACGTCTTCAAGAGCCCAGATGGCCCGCACGAACTGACACTGACGGACCTGATTCTGGTGGAAGTAGGCGCGGGACTGATCTCTGGGTTCATCGCCTCCGGTCAAGGGTTCGCCAAAAGGGGTGTCCGCTGAGTCGGCATTGGTCAGGAGACGGGGAAGATGCTCGAGCCTGAATCCAACCCCGCAGACCTGGTTGAGATACCAGACGAGAAGGGGATGGACGAGAAGATCGCGAAAGGGTTCGCGCCGACCTTCGGGCCAGGCCAGCATGCCGGAGGTTTCTTTCGCATCGTCGAGCACTGTGTTGAGGGCGTCGACCTCGGCCGGTTTCAGAACACCCTTGAGAACAAGATATCCCGCCACGTCGAAGGCGTAGTTTTCCTCGTTGGTCATCCTGTCGTCATCCACGTCCGATCCTCCTGAGTGCTCTAAACACAACGAATTACGCGAATGTAGGCGGCCGATTCGGTCTGTCAACGGCTACGCGAGGACACCCTCGTCGATCATCTGTTCGAGGGTGACGGCGACGCCGTCCCGGTCGTTGGGCGGAGCGGTGCGGTCGGAAATGGCCTTGATGTCATCGTGACCGTTGTCCATCGCAACTCCGACACCTGCGCTCTGAATCATTTCACGGTCGCTGAGGTCGTCGCCGATGGCGATGACCCGATCGAACGGCTCTTTCCAGTGATCCAAGACGATGCCGATCCCGTGCGCCTTGCTCACGTCACGGTGCATAATCATTGCAATGACGCCGTCGGCGATGACGCAGCGAACGTCATCCGGAAGATCGGCCAGGATGGGGCCGGGGTCGTCGATGCGGGACAGGTCGAGGATAATCTTGACGGGCGGCCCGGGAAGGGGCTCAGCCAGGTCCACGACCGCGTGGGCGTCCGGCATGCCGTTGTAGGGGGCCAGTCGCTGGTTGGCGTAGAGGTGATCGTCCATCTCATAGGAGATCGGGGAGCCGGCTGGAGCCCGGTCGTCGAATGTGTCAATAATGTCGCGAGCGATCTCGATCGGGATGGTACGATTGTGAGGATACCGATCTTCGATTCGAACGAGGGCGCCGGAGTAGTAGACTCGGGGCGCTCCGGGCAGGCGATGGCTGAGAAGCTGTTCTGTGGTGCGCGGCGGCCGCGCTGTGGCCACGATCGCCCGGTGCCCGCGTGACAGGACTTCTTCGAGCGCGCGGTCGGTCCGGGACGAGATGGTCTTGTCCGTTCGGAGGAGCGTCCCGTCGAGATCGAGGGCGAGAATCATGGCATCGATAATTTCAGGATCGTGAATTGCCTATTTGAACCCACCAATGCAAAAGTCCCCTCCCAGTTGTGGAAGGGGACCGCTCGGCTAAGAGGTCAGGATCGGTCAACGTCGACGTCGACGTCCGGCCCGAGGGCGGTTGTTGCGGGGACCGCGAGGGCCGCCGGGTCGCGGATCACCGGCATCGCGGTAGGTGATGCGCCCGCGATTGAGGTCGTAGGGTGAAGTCTCAATCGTGACCTTGTCGCCTACGACAATGCGGATGTTAAATCGACGCATTTTCCCCGACGTATAACCCAAAATCTGATGTCCGCCTTCGATCTCTACCATGTACTGTCCGTCGGGGAGGATATCTACCACCGATCCTTCAAGTACGACCTTTTCCTCTTTTGCCATGCAACCTCCGAGCGAGGTGAAACTTATCCCGAGCAGGTTAAGAGTCACACATTGCTCTTTTATTGTCAAGAACTTAACAGTAACCAGTGACCAGATGAGTGGCCTGCCGTGGGAAGAAGAAACGCTTTAGGGATCTGGAAAAGGGTCGATAGTAGGAAGAAGGTGTGGAATCGGCTGAAATGGGGCGCCGATTCTCGCCCATCACCGCCTGACCAATGGGCACCTCCTCGGAGGGTGGTCGAGCGATACAAAGGGGTGGAATATGCAAGTCGCAACGGCGGATGTGCGCTTTTCGGCTTCGCATTTTGCAGAGAAAGTCTATTCCCGGGTGGAATCGCTGATTACCGTGTCCGACCTGGATGGATCGATTCAGTCCAGGCAAGTCGTGTCACGTAACCAAGAGCAGGCCGACCCTTTTCGTGAAGGGACGGACCTGCTCGATCTGTATCAGGCCGGGCGTGATGTCTCGAAACGAACGGATGTTGCGGTCGAGAACTTCGAGGCAAGCGAAAGCGCCGCTAAGGCCCGACCCAGTCTCCTGGAAACGTTTGCCGCTCGTCTGGAGGAAGCAAGCGCCCTGATCGAGCCGGATCCTCTCGAGGCACTTCGAATGACGCCGCAGGACTAGATGCGAATGGATATGATCGCAGCGGTGGTGGAGCGGTTTACGGGCAAGCGGATTCAGCTGATGGATCCGGACGCTTTCCTCGAGGCGCGGGAACAGAGCGAGGCGGATGCCGCAGAGCAGGCGTCGGCTATGACCGACGCCTGCTCTGCACTCGATGGTACGGTGATGAAGACGGAAACCTTCGGCGTCGACTATCAACTCGTCGAATCATGTCGGGAGTCGGAGACGACAACGTTCGAAGTCGAGGGTCAGGTCCAGACGACCGACGGTCAGTCGATATCGGTCGACATTTCGGTGACGATGAGCCGCAACTTCGCGATCGAGCAGAACATCTCTTACTCCGAAGGAGCGGATGTACGGGATCCTTTGGTCATCAATTTTTCGGGTACTGCCGCCGAGCTGACGGAGCGTTCCTTCTCATTCGACATCGATGCGGATGGACAGACGGGTCAAATTTCCACACCGCTGAACGGTGGTTTCCTCGCTCTGGATCACAACGGGGAAGAAGGAGGAAGGTCATCGCAGTCCGACCGGAGAAGGTGAAGCCGGATTCGTTCACGCCACCCCTGCTCAGGTCCCAGGGCAGAAGGGCGGAGAACTGGATCGAAGATCGATACGTGGGGTCGTAGGCGATGGCGGAGATCGTCAGATCGCGCAGCTTGTTGGAGGTGTTGAAGTAGGTGATGTGCTTTCCGACGAGGTTGGCGATATCCTCTTCGGTGAAACGCTTTGCCGTCTTAGCCGTGAGTACGATTTCATCGGGGGTCCGGAGGGGCTGTGGTTCCCGTGTAGAATTTCGAACGTGAACGTGTCGAAGAACGTACTGTCGGCGAAGGCCATTGTGTCGATACGAGTCGTGAAGTCGTCCATTGGCAGCCGCCCCCACGTGGGCCGGAAACGAATGGTGGTCTCGACTTCGGGGAACGAACGTTCGATTTCCGGCCCGACTTCAGGCGAGAGCATCGCACTTCTGAGTTCCCACTTGTTTTCGCCCGTGGCGTCTGTCATATAGATGCGAAAGATCCGATCGCCGTTGGCGTGGAAGTCGTCACGAATCCATTCGTGCTGTAGAAATACGAAGACCAGCAGGGCACAGGCGAGCCCGAGTGTCAGGCTGAGCATACTGATGAGGCTTACACCTTTGTCACGGACCAGGTAGCGCCAGGCGGTGGTGAGATAATTAGTGAGCATTGGGTGTCCAGGGTCAGGATGCTATATAGGGGGTTGTCGTTCGGGGTGCGATTCTAATGCTCAATCTATGCTGGTCTACGTACTTTGTCAGCCTGCTGTGAAGAAACGAACACACGATCGTGGAGATGAAAATGAAAATTCTGATGACCGGATCTGCCGGTAAAGTGGGTTCGACGCTTGTGCAGGGCTTGCGGGATCGTCACGACATCCGAGGATACGATCTGAAACCCACGCCGGAGTTGGATGACTCAATCGTCGGGGATGTTTCGGATTTCGACGCGATCTCGGATGCGACAAAGGGAATGGACGCGGTGATCCATCTGGGCGGGATCCCGGGTGGGGCGGGACTTTGGAAGGACATTCTTCCGAGTAATTTCGTCGGGACCTACAATGTCTTCGAGGCCGCCCGGCTGCATGGTGTTCGACGGGTCGCGTTTGCCAGCCGGGCAGGGCTTCTGGGGCCCTACCCGCGTGACGTGCAGCGGACGGTCGAAATGCTGCCGCGCCCGACTTCCTACTACTCCGTGAGCAAGGCCTATGGAGAAAGCCTGGCGTATATGTACGTCGCCCAACACGATCTGGAGATTGTGTGCGTGCGAATCGGAAACTTCAGCGCGGATCGAGACCAGCCCGAACACCCGCATCACCTGAGCCACGGAGATGCGGTGCGGGTCTTCGAGCAGGCGGTGATCTATCCGGGGGTGACGTTCGAGATCGTGTTCGGGGTGTCGGACAGCAACTGGCCGCTTTACGACCTGGACCACGGACGGAGGGCGATTGGATACGAACCTCAGGATTTCGCGGACGTTCCCGAGGATCAGCGCGATTAGGACATCGCGACGGCTTCAAACACGTTGGCGGATCACGATGAGGAACGTTCAGACTCCCGCGTAAATCAGAAAGAGGCCGAACAGGATTACGAATCCTGAGGACACGCGGATCCACGAAGGTCGTTCCACCCACCAGGCGATGATGCGGTCAAGTCGTTGTGAGCCCGCGAATCCAATGGCGACGGCTATTGCGAGGGTCAGCAGCCCGAGAGTGTGAATGACGACGGGAAACCGACTGTAGGGCGAGACAAGGATGAAGACCGAACCGACAACAAGACGTCCGATGACGGCCAGCCTGTGTCTCGTGGGTCCGTCCTTAAATTCGAGGAGATCGATCATCTTCTGCGGACGAAACAGTCCAGCTATGCCGTAGCGCAATCCTGCAACACCCAGTACAGGCAGAATGATCACCAGGTATTCCGGCACCTGTTTCAGGTCGAAGCGAAGAGACCTTCTTCGACCTCTCGAAGACGACCCAGCATTCCTTCCACGCGGGGGAGATCTTCCTCGGCTACGTCTTCGGCAAAGGGGATGACGGGCCCTCCGGCCAGGCCTGAGACATTCATTGCCGCGTGAAGAGCAGAGGCGCTGTATCGTGCACCGTTCTCACCTCTGAAGTCTTCGAACGGCACCATTTCGTTCCGAATACACTCTGCCTCGGAGACCTCGCCAGCCTTGAAGAACCGTAACAGTTCCAGACTCAGGCGAGGGACGAAGTTGGCCATTCCCGAGCTGAAACCGACCGCGCCGGCCTTCAGATAGTCGACGCACGGATCCTCGGCCATTCCGCACACCATCGCCGCTGCCTCTCCGGCTCGATCGTTGATCTCGGCGAAGAGATCGAGGTCGTTCACGCTGTATTTCAAACCGACGACGCCATCCATTCGGCAAAGGGAAACGACCACGTCGGCGGGCATAATGTCCGCGCGCCGTTGATACAGGACGGTGGGCAGATCGACGGTTTCGACGACGTGACCGAGGCCGTCGAGGACGCCGGCGGGCGAACCCGGGCCGACGATGGGCATGATCATCACCCCGCTGGCATTCAGCGACCGAGCAATCGCACCCATTTCCAACGACCGACCAAAGCCCGGCCCGATTCCGGGTACGACAAACGCCGCATCCCCTGCGGCCTCGATGAACGTGGCGACGACGGCCTCGTACTCTGCGAGCGTGGCGTCGTAGACGAGGCCGGTTCCGCACTCGGGCATAATGACATTCACACCGTGCTCAATGAGATGGCGCACGTTGCCCCGGATTCCATCGTGATCGATGGTGCGATCCGGATTCCTAGGGGTGATGGCCACCACGATTACGTCAGCGCAGTCTGCCTGGGTAATCTGTTTCAAACGATTTCTCCCGCTTCAGGTGAATTTCTTCGAAGGCAGATCCTCGATGGCGAGGTCGGTTCGCCTTTATATCGAACCGGGTCCACATTGTTCCTGGACGCTATCATTCTCCGATTTCGCTCAGGATATTTCTCAGGAACACGAGATCCTTCTGGGCAACTTCCTCGAGGCCAAGGGGTTTCGTGTCGGCGTAGCCGACCTGACGGATGATGGTTTCGTCGAATTGATATTCGGTATGCACGGCGAGCGGGCCGTCGAAGCCGGTTTCGACCAGAATTCTCAGGGCGCGATTCCAGTCGACGCTTCCTTCGCCGAGTGCGGCGAATTGAGGACGGTAGGGAGGGACGCTTTCCGGGGAGGGGGCGTGGTAGCCGTCTTTGACGCCGATGGCGGCAAGGTACGACTGAACCATCGACAATCCCATTGCGATGTCCTCGCCGTCGAGGGCCAGATGGCCGAAATCGACGTAGGCGCCAACGTGGGCGGGATCGAAACCATCGAGCAGGTGCATCAGACCCGCACAGTTCGAACCGACACAACGTCCACTGTGCGTATGGTAGAGCGTCTTGACACCGTGGGATTTGCTGAGTTCGACGAATCCCTGGAGACCTGTCCTGGCATCGGCCAGGACCTGCCAGTAGTCCTGGGGTTCCCTGTGATACCAGTAGCCGATCTTGATGAACTCGACCCCGGCGACCTCACAGGTGGCGTAGAGTCTCCGTGCTTCTGGGGAGGATGGGTCGTTGAGGTCGACGGGCGCCGTGGCGAGCGGACAGACAAGGTCCTGATCCTTGAACATGTCGATCGCTTCGGGCAAGGCTCGATCGACGTTGTCGAGGTTTACAGGGTGACCCGGACGAACGCAGAGATCGACGCCGTCGTAGCCATAGGCCTGGATGGTTTTTCCGAGCTCTGAAGGCTCGAGATCGCTGAAGAACTTTGAGTTGAGAATGATGTTCATTGTTCAGCCTGTAGGTGACTCGGTGATCGCGCCTCGCATCTTCAATATGTACTTGGATCGGTCGAGAGGACAGATCCCTCTGTAGGGGCGGATGACGCCAAGCTCCTCGTCCACGGGGTCGTATCCGTCGAAGCGGATCGACAGACTGGCTCTTCCGGCGGTCATCGAGCTCAGGGTGATGGCATAATCGAGCGACGTGGCCAGCGGAACCCGGCCGTGCAGCACGAAGCCTCCCTTCACGGATTCGGGCGGATCGAAGCTACCGCGCATCCGGGCGATGTCACTCGTCACCTTCCCGACGAATTCGTCTGGTCCGGCGATGCGGAAGGCGAGGATGGGTTCCAGCAGCGTCGTTCCCGTTTCGGTCAGTCCCTTGAGCAGAGCGATGTGGGTGGCGAGCGCGAAGTTGCCCGGACGACTGTGCTGCACGTGGTCGCTGCCGGAAACCAGAGTGATTGCGAGGTCGGTCACTTCCCATCCTTTGACACCCTGTTTCAGCGCGCGAGGCAGACACCGCTCGATTTCGTGCTGGTAGCGGATCTTGACATCGTTGACGCCGACTTCGGAGTCGAACGTGATGCCGCTCCCTCGTTCGCCCGGCCGGATACGGTACTTTACGATGGCCCAGCAGGGCTTGGGCATCGTGTAGCGATCTTCCCCGAAGCCGGTGGAACTCGGGGTCTCCTTATAGATGACGGTCGGTTCGGTGAACGTGGCTTCGATCCCGAAGCGGTGTCCGAGGACGTCTGTGAGGATCTCGCTCTGGACGGTCCCCATAATCCTGACCGTGAGTTCCCGTTCCTCGTCAACCCAGGCGAAATCGAGGTGCGGGTCTTCGCTCGACAGGACGGAAAGGGCTTCGGCCAGTTTCGTATGGTCGGCTTCGTTGTCGGGAATGGCCTGGACGGACAGAAGGGGCTCGCTGAGCGTGTGGGTGGCCGGTACGGGCGTGGGGTCACCGAGGACATCCCCGATCCTGGCCTCGGGCATCCCGCATAGGAAACCGATGTCCCCCGCCTCGAGCTCAGGGACATCCTCAAGCCGATTCACATAGCTCTTCTTGACCTGCGATACTTTCTCATCGCGATCTCCGGTCTCGTTGCGGACGACGGATCTCGCACGAATTCGCCCCTGATACAGCCTGACGCCCACGATCCTACCGTGGCGACTGTCGTGGTCGACGCGGAATACGACAGCGGAGGCGGGCGCGTCCCCATCCGTCCGGGCGTCGGGAAACCAGTCGACCAGGCCGTCGAGCACGGCCTCCGTGCCGATGCCGTTCTTGGCCGCTCCGCAGAGCGCGGGTAGGATCCCGCGATCGTCGACCGCCCGAGTGAGTCCATTCCGGAAATCCTCGTTCTCTAATCCGTTCCCCTCCAGATAACGCTCCAGTAGGACATCGTCCGTTGCGGCGACGACTTCGGTCACGTGTTCAAGTTCACCGGAGTCGACCGGGCGAACGGTTGCATCCCCCTGTCCTTCGTCGACCGGTCGGTTGAGAAGAACTGTTTCGGGAGCGAACTCATTGCGAAGAGTGCCGACTACGGACATTGCGTCGGCGCCGGCGCGGTCGATCTTGTTGATAAAACACAGAACCGGGATACCGCGTGCCTCGAGGGCTCGCCAGAGGGTTTCAGTGTGAGACTGGACACCTTCCACTGCCGACAGGATCAGAATGGCCCCGTCCAGGACTCGAAGGGAACGTTCGACCTCCGCACTGAAGTCGACGTGGCCGGGCGTGTCGATGAGGTTGATCTGCACGTCGCGCCAGGTAAAAGACAGCGATGTGGCCCGGACGGAGATGCCTCTCCGTCGTTCGACGTCCATCGCGTCGGATAGACTGGTTCCCTTGTCGACATTGCCGGTCTGACGAATGCTGCCGGCGAGATACAGCATCTGTTCGGTCAGCGTTGTCTTCCCGGCGTCGACGTGGGCGACGATGCCGATGTTTCGGATTCGACGGTTACTCATTCAGGCAGGATCCTGAAACTCCTGGCGCCACACGGAGGGGAAAGAGGACCACGAAATACACGAAAAACACGAACGGGATCGAGGAAAAAGATGAGCGAGCTCACGATTGTTGTGAGCTCGCTCAGAACCGGGGTGTAGTTGATCAGGCTTCTTGAAGGTCTTCGAAGTAGCTGACGAGGGCGTGCCTGGAATCAGACTTGCCGTGAATGTCGATCCCACTCTGGCCCACTCGAGCGGTGTCGTGCCGTGTTCGGCGTCGGTGGCGAGTGGATCGGCGCCTGCGTCAACGAGCAGATGAGCGACATCGACAGATTTGCAGAGATACAGGCCTTTCTGCCCCATATCTGCCCTGGCCTTCGGATCGGGTCCCCATTCCAAGAGCCGTCTTGTGGTTTCGATCTCGTTCGCGGCGACTGCAGCCAGGAGAAGGGTTCCGACGACGGCGTTCACACCGATCTTGCCGGTGAAGAAGAGCGCTGATTTGTCTGTGTCGAGCAACGCCTCCAGGCGTGTCGTCTCACCAAGGGCAGCAAGTTGGCACGCTTCAGCACCGCTGTCGATCAGATACCGGGCGACAGACCGACCCCGTTCCCCGTGACTGAGTGCGGATCCGAGGGGCGTATTGCCCATCCCGTCCGTGGTGTCGAGGGATGCACCGTGGCGGACGAGCAGGGCGGCGACCTCAGGGCTGAGCGCGCGGTGCAAAGGTGGTCCGCCGCTGAGGCAAGGGGTGATCGCACAAGAAGGATCCTCAGCGAGCAACTGCTCTACATGTCCGGTGTCGTCGAGCAAGACGGCGGCGAAGATGTCGACGGTTGCCCCGAGATCGAGAAGCGCCGACGCGGTCTTCGCGTAGTTCCAATGGGCCGCGAGATGCAGGGCCGTCCACCCGGCATACCCCTGCGTCGCGTCGATGTCCGCACCTTCTGAAACCAGGAGCCTGAGGATTTCTGACTGGCCTCGTTCTGCGGCCAGTTGCAGCGGAGAGGGTTCGCCTCCCCAACGGGGATTCTTGCCGGGCTCGTCGACGATCTCGGGGTCGGTCCTAACAGCGTGCTCGACCGTTTCGATGTTCCCGTCCCAGATGGCCAGACGAAGGTGATCTCCGACCACGCTGCGGTGCAATCTCGGCCAACTGTCGAACCCACGGGACCTGGCGGTCACGAGTTGGGCATCCGTGAGCTTGGCCCGCTCAGCATCGACGCCACGGGGGTGGTGTTCTGAGAAAGAAGCTACCGCTTTGGAGCCTCCGTTGCGGTAGTCCTTGAGCAGCTTGCTTGGCTTGATCTTTGAGACGGGTAAGGCTGTGAGGAAGGGATTGAGAAGACACGGCGAGCTCCTTTCGAGAGTCACCCGTCATCTGCATCTACGGGCAGAAAAGAGTCGCTGGATATGTGAGGTCGTGCAATCGGGTGGGCGTTGGCCCTTTCCGCGGATCGGGAGCGCCCCGGGCGCTCTGCGAAAAGGGTAGAGGATAGGGGGGTGGGTGTCAAGCTTGTGGCAGGCGGTGGGCGGTTGACAGTAGACGGTAAACGCTCCCGGTGGGAGCGGTCTCCGACCGCGAACCAAGGAGCCGCCTCCAGCGGCGAAGGATGATGTGTCAGGTCTGGCTGGGTGAACGCGACCGCACGGCGACTCAGATCTGCGGCAGCCACTTTTCGGGAAGATCGTAACGCATCGGTTCGCCGGTTACCGGGCAGGTGAAGGCGAGGGAGGATGCCGTAAGCTGGAGATTTCGTTCGCTGCCACCACCGTAGAGGCGATCGCCGACAACGGGATGACCGAGTTGGGCTAGGTGACGACGGATCTGGTGTTTGCGACCGGTTACGATCTCGACGTTGAGGCGTGTTCGATCGTCGCGCATCTCGATCGTGCGAACGAGTGTCCGCGCTTCCCGGCCATCGATGGGGGTCTCGACCGTGATGGGATCGGGCGTGGGGTCGAGCGTACCGTGGACGACGGCGTGGTAGTGCTTCTCGATTTTTCGGTTTCGAAACAGCTCGGCGAGCGCCGCAGCGACCTTCTTCTGATGGGCGACGAGCATCAGGCCCGTGGCCGCCATATCGAGACGATGGACGGTAAAGGAAGGACGCTCGGGTTTCAGGTGGCGCTCCGCCCACCGATAGACGGTACAGTGGTCGCCCCATTTCGATCCTTGGGAACGTACTCCAAAAGGCTTATACCACACGCTGTAGGCGCCATCATCCGAGATGAGTTCCGGAGGGTCGATGGTGGCATCGAGCACCCGGTCGCTGTAGTAGAGATGGAGGGTGTCGCCCGTTCGGAGGGGCTTCTTCGCACGACGCAGACGCTGGACGACGTTGCCGCGCGTCAACCAGACGGCGCCGCACTGCATCGCGTGCTTGATGCGGTTCTGAGACAGGGAGGTACGGGTGGAGAGCTGCGCGACAGGGTAGACCCCATCGGTCGAGATGTCGACGTGGTGCTCGAAAGGCTGGTCAGCCGGCGGGTTCATACCAGTCGAGCTGTACGAGCGTGTAGCCCTGCTTGCGGCTGGTGCGCTGCAGGATATTTTCATTCGACGGGTCTGCGTAGCCGTCTCCACGACGGGTCGCTGGATCGTTCATAATAATGTTGTCATCCTCGGTGACGCCGACGCCGAGCACCAAATGGTTGTAGGTGAGATTGGCGTCGCCTGCATAGTCGACGCGGATCATCGTGGGGCGACCGTCGAGAATGCGTTCTTTCGCAAGAGGGAGCAACTCCTCAGAAGTTCTAGTTCTGCGCTCATAGCGGGCGAGGGTCCTGAGCTGGGATCGTAGCCCAGCGCCACATTCCATTTCACACTGTCGCCGACGTAGCCGTCGTGGACATCCAGATGGTCGTCCAGCAGTGCGGGCGTGATGATCCGCCCGTAGAAGTAAAGCGTCATCGCGATACAGGTGATCGCGCAACCTTGACGTGCTATGGACGACGACCTTCCCAGAATCCTGTCCGCCCACCGAGGATCACCCTGACTGAAATGGTGCACCCGCGGGGTGATGAGTCGATTGTCGCCCTGTTTCGGGGGTGGTGTGTCGGACTCCGGTGTGCTGGTGCGGGTGCGACCCTTTCTCAACCAGTCGAGCAGAGCGTCTTTGGTCGCGGGGCCGACGATTCCGTCTTAGGGTTCGGACAGTCCAGCTGCGGCCTGGAAGAGTTTGACGGCGTCTTTGGTTCCGCTTCCGAAGGCGCCGTCCGGGGTGCCTACCTCTTCGAACCCTAGCGTGTTCAGGTCTTCCTGCAGTTCAGTCACGAATCCGTCGGGCACGTTCTGGGACAATCGGATGTAGCGAGCGTCCCCATCGTCGTCGACGCTTCCACGGGTCAAGAGACTTGGGCTGCCAAGATAATCGCGCATTGTGATAAGTCCGTAATGATGATGTGTCTGCGGATCCAGATTTCGAAAGATCGATACAGACAGGCAGATACGCTCAGTTTTCGATCAGTTCGGCAATGCCGAGCCCCATCTCGCCTGCGACAGAGTAAACGAGGTAGCTACGGTCACCTTCCACATAAACATAGGGATCGCGAACCTGGCGGACTGGATCGTGTGACACACCGCCATCTGAGGGCAGATTGGGTTGATTGACGCCCTCGTAATCGGTTTCCGGGCAGAGGATTTCAATAGGTGCCGAACCCTGCCACTCCGTCCAGTCGGAGGAAAGGTCAACAGTCGTTCGTTTGATGCGCTCAGGACAGTCTCCAGTGTTGCTGTAGTAGATATCGAGATTGTGGTCTCGCAGGACGAGCGCAGTGTGTCGCATCCGGAAGATCGGGAAATCGGGGTTCTTCTTGTTTTCCTTCGTGATCTGTTCTTTCGGGGTGTATTCCTCGCTCTCAATTTTGATAGATGGACCGGGTTCGAAGAGTGTTCGGTCGTTCTGGGTTCGCCACAACAGGCGGTCTGCCAAACCTCTGAATCCATACGTGTAGTCCTTAAGCCGGACCATACGTAGATAACTGGGACCGACACAGACCCGATCTGATGTAAAATCAAGTCCGTCGAGAGATTGAGCGTGACACGTTGTCTGACCAATGCTGTCCGGTTTTCGCCCAATGAATTCTTTACCGTGGTAGAACATTCGGACAGCATTGATATCGTGGTCAACGTGTACGTCGGGTGAAGCGATGTGCTTGGTAAAAGGCGTGTCCTCGATGTCGAGAACGCCCGGTCCATAGACCTTGTAAGGCCCGAGGAGATTATCCGCGTAGGCAAGCCGGATGTACTTGCCCTGATGGTGAGCAAAGTAAAGGTAGTAGCGACCCAGGGGATTCTCGACCCACTCGGGAACTCGAATCAGGGAAGGTCCGTTGATGTTGCCGCCAATTCGTTCATTTATACCCGGGTGAACGATGGGGTTGTGAGGACTTCGTTGTGTGGTGATGGCCATTGATCCTCTGATGATGCCGTTTCACTCTTCGATGATGGCAGCTTCAATATATCGGGGCGCCGTGGCGTCGGGTGCGTCGGTCTTCCGGTTGATGTAGTAGACGAGGAAGATACGGCCATCGGGCAACGTGGCTGTGTGTGGATAGCCGAGGTCGGTGACAGCGCCGTCGTCTCGAACACGAAGTTCCTCGTCCGACGCGAGTTTGCCTTCCGATGAAAGAGATCGCGCACGAACGCCGTAAGCATTGTCCATTCGATAGCCGTAAGCCAGGCACAGTGAGCCGGACCCGAACGTTCCCACACAGGCAGGGAACCCTTTGAACAACGGGAGTGGGTCGGACCACGTGGCTCCACCGTCCTCCGAACGGGCGTGGTGAAGAATTGACTTTCGTCCGTTCACGTCCTCCGCTCGGAGATAGGCGAGCAGCACCCCACCGGGTGTTTCGTGGAGATACGTTTCGTCGAACGCCTCCGCGATGACACCACCGTAATTCCAGGAGGCGCCCTTATCCTCGGACGTGAAATAGTAGGACACGGTCGGATCGCCCGTGTAGGCCGAGACCGCGAGGCGACCATCGGCAAGCTCGAGGACGTTCCCACGTACCGCGACGGAGACGGCGAGAGAAGGATGGAGCGGCTCGAGATGGGGTAGGTCGAGATAGATAGGGTTGCTCCAGTTCACTCCTCCATCGGTGGATCGCTGCACGAAGTTTCCTGCGTGGATTCTGGGCCAGGGTATCGAGTGCGATCGGAAGGATTTCCCGGCGATCTTCTCACTGACGAGATGGCTTCGGTGGGTGTGGTAAACGAGTGTGCCGTCACCGAGTCGCGTCACACACGGACATTGGTGACCGGCGAAGATCACGCAAGGTTGCGACCACGCGGCGCCCACGTCCTCTGACGTGGTGACGCAGGTCTCGGTTGCCGGATGCCAGTGACTGTATAGACCCTCACCGACCCACGATTGTACACGCCTGAAAAAGACGGTCAAAATGCCGTTCTCGTCGCAGACCACGGAAGGACCGGGGCCGCAGTAGTAGGACTCGTCTCTGTAGACGGTTTGGTATTGAACGATGCGCATAATGACCTACATTGGTGGCCGCAAAACCGATCTCAAGATCACGTTGCTTGTCGAGCAGCGCAAGAGTCCGGACAATCAACGAACAGGGAATGGGAGTTGAGGATGGCCGAGATGATGAAACGAGTTGCGTTGGCCGCACGGCCGAACGGTGTTCCCAAGCCGAGCGATTTCAAGGTGGAGGAGATGTCGATCCCGAAGCCGGGGAGAGACGAATTCCTCGTCAAGAACCTGTTTCTCTCTGTCGATCCGTATATGCGTGGTCGCATGAATGGCGTGACGACCTATGCCAAAGGAGTCGACTTGGGTGAGACGATGGTGGGAGGCGGCATCGGGCAGGTGACGGAATCGAATCATCCCGACTTCGCGGTGGGAGACATCGTCAACTCGAGCTTTGGCTGGCAGACGCACGCGATTTCCGACGGGACGGGCGCGTGTAAAGTGGATCCGGAACTGGCCCCGATTTCGACGGCTCTGGGAGTGCTGGGGATGCCGGGGTTGACGGCCTATTTCGGTCTTCTGGATGTCTCCCCTCCCGTCGCCGGTGAGACGGTCGTGGTGTCGGCAGCGTCGGGCGCGGTGGGGTCGGTCGTCGGACAGATCGCGAAGATCAAGGGGTGTCGTGTGATCGGGATCTCGGGCACTGACGAAAAGATCGGCTACATCGTAGATGGCCTGGGTTTCGATGGAGGATTCAATTACAAGACGACGGACGACTACGGGGAAGCACTCGAACGCCTGTGTCCGGATGGGATCGATGTCTACTTCGACAACGTGGGAGGGCCGATCACGGACGCGGTCTTTCCGAAGCTGAACCTCAACGCCAGAATCACGATCTGTGGCCAGATCGATCAGTACAACGCGACCGAACCTCCCGTGGGGCCCCGGTTGTTGTGGCACTGTATCGTCAAGCGGCTTCAGATTCGGGGGATGCTCGTTTTCGATTTCGTCGATCAACACGCGGAGGCGTTGAAGCAGCTGGGGCAGTGGGTCCGCTCGGGGGAGATCCGGTATCGGGAAGACGTGGTCGAGGGCATCGACAATATGCCGGAGGCGTTTATCGGGCTTCTGCGAGGGGATCATATCGGTAAACGAATCGTCAAGATCTGAGCGGGTGAGGAGCGACGGGGAGAGCGGGCGCACAGCGTTAGGATGAGACCCGGTGGGAGCCGCCTTCGCCACTCCGGGGCTACGGCGAGCCAGGGCGGTCTCCGGACCGCGAACGAATTGAGACGAGTGGCAACCTGAACTGGGGATGGTGATGGCAGGTGTCGAAGATTGGATCGAAGTAAGTCGTGAGAAGCTCAGGAATGGTGGGCTCGCGGAGGCGGATCTGGATCGGCTGGCTGAACTGATCTCACAGCCGAAGCAGCAGGTTCTGTATCTCTATTCCAAGTCGACGAATATGCGGTCTCCGATTGCGAGCTGGGTTCTCTACGATCCTACACGGTCTCACGAGCCGACCTTGCCGGATGACCAGCCGCCCTACGCGTCCGTCATCGATGCGGTTGCGGACGGATGGCGCGTCGTCCAGTTTCCGGTGACGAAGCTTTACTCCTACCAGGATGTGGACAACGACTACCTGGGCTACGAGTTCATTCTGGAGAAAATGACCTGACAACAATGACCGACATTCGACCGACGATGACGGACGACGATGTGATGGACTTCGTCGCTCTGGGCTACGTCCTGCTGGAAGGTGCGATCGGCGATGACTTCAATCGAGTGTGCGTGGACCTGGAGCGAGGGAACGCGGACCCCTTTGTGGCGTCCGAGCCCTTCACACAGAACGTGCTGTTGCACGAAGAGGTCGCGGGAGTCGTGCGTTCCCTGCTGGGTAAGGACTTCCTCGTCCCGGGCGGGGGGCATCATCACGTGTTCGAGGAGCCGTTCATCGGCCAGACCTGGCACTCCGACGGTCTGTCGGGGTCGGGATACGACGTGGACGAACTCCAGTGCTACTACTATCCAAAGGCTGTGAACCTCGAGGATGGGCCGACGATGATTCTGCCCGGGTCTCACTGCCGGGCGGTCGATCGGGAGGCCATCGCACATTATGGCGACATTCTGGGTCAGGTCAGTCTGACGGTCCCTGCAGGGACGGTTGCGCTGACCCGATATGGGATCTGGCACAAGGCGGGTCCTAAAACGAGCTCGACGAGACGTGGGATGATCAAGTTCAGCTACCATCGTACGGCGCCACCTGAACGGGACTGGGTGACCGCCTCGGATGAGATTCCCGAGTATGCGGACCGGCCGAGACTCCCGTATGTGACCGAGGTCGAGTCGTATCGGGACCGTGTGAGACGGATCCGAACGTGGCGGTGGCTTTGCGGTCAGGAACCGGAAGGCTCGACGCGCCGGATGCGACCCAGAACCCTCGCCGAGGCTGTTGGCAAGGGCCTTTAGGGTAGGACCGGCCTCTGGCCGGGAATCCGTGAGGTTAGATGAAGATTACAGATACCCAGACAGAGCATTTTCACCGCAATGGATTCGTGATGATTCCGAATCCGTTCGGGGAAGAGACGATGCTCGAGGTTGATCGTCGTCAGCGGGAGAACGCGGGCGAATGGGAGGCGACGGACTGGCCAAAAGGGATGAACATCGGAGCGTGTCAGTTCCTGATGGCGGGAGAGACAGTGCTATCGCTGGTTGAGCAGCCACAGGTGGTTGATCTGGCTCGATCTCTCCTCGGGACCGGGGACATTCACGTCGGTGCTTGCGGGATGGGGGACGCATCGAAGACAGTCTCGTCCGACGGGCGGGAACGGCAACAGGTCCAGTGGCACGCCGACGGAGGGCCGGACGTGAAGCAGGTGTCGTTCAGGACCGCGCTCGATCGTCACGACACGTCGAACGGACCGCTACGCGTCCTGCCGGGCTCTCACGTGCGCGAGCGGGAGGATGTAGCTGAAGAGCTGCGCCAGCTGGAGATCGCGACCGGCCAGCACGACGAGACACCGGATCTGATGTTCACGCGTCATCCGGCGGAAGTCGAGGTCGTACTCGATCCTCGCTGGACCCTCGTGTGGACACCGAGTTGCTGGCACGCCACGGGTGTGAAATCGGCGGCCGGTCCGCGACGGGCGATGGCGTGGAATTTCTATCCTGCGGGAGGAAGAAAGAGAGATCTCGAGGCACTCAAGCACATCCACGCAGGGGCCTGGGAGAAATGGTCGGCGGAGCGGAAAACCCTGTGGGGACTGGACAATGATCGATGACAAGTGACAAGAGGTGGGATTGGTTGTCGCCGGGGTTTCGAGGACAGGGTAGGAGCGGCTTCCAGCCGCGACGCATTGAGGAGGCTGCGCGAAAAACGCGTGGCCTTTTCTGTTTAGAGCCTCCTACGGGATACCCCAGCGGACCTTGCCGAGTTCGCGCTCGCGTTCGGCGTGGTAGGGGTCGTGGATTTCGAACTCGCGGTCGAGCCAGAGGACTTCGCGCTGCTCTTCGGTGAGGGCGTCGATAAGGTCTTCGGTCAGGTAGTCGCGGAAGGTCATTCGATGGTTGTCGGTTTCGGAGTGACGAAAAAGCCAGTGGTGCATATAGCGGCCATCTTCGCTCTCGTTGCGATAGGTTGCGTGCAGAAAGCGACTGCTCCTGAAGATCAGCTGCCCGGGTGAGACTTCGAGCGGGATTTCCTCCTGGAGATGCACGTCAGCCGGGCCCTCCGGGGCGAAGTCACCCGGGAACCCCTTTGCCTCTCGAAGTTTCTGGATGCGCTCTATCCAGGACTCGATCGGACCCTCCTGGGTGCCGGGCACGACACTCAGGCATCCGTTGTTCACTGAAGAACCGCCGAAATAGTGCATCATCTTGATGTAGTCCCACTCACTGTCCCGGTGCCACGCGAAGGAGCGGCCGGGAGCGAGTTCGTTGATCCCGCCGTTTCGGAAATAGATGTCCCGGTCGTCCTCGAGTTGTCGCGCGAGCTCGACGATTTCGGGATGAAGCTCGATCTGCAGAAAAGGGAGGGAATGGTCGAGCGCACACCAGTAGGAACCCTGCATTTGTGGTCGCAGCCGATAATGATTCTGCTTGGAATCTATCTCTGCGTCGACAGTGAGAGAGAGTTTTCTGAGGTCGATATCCATCGTGTTCGTTCCTGGACGACGCGGGAGGACTACGGAGTTGTGAAGACCGCGCCTGCCATAGAGCCGTTGGTATCGTCACCGTGGGCCCCAATTAGGACAAGGTCTTCCGTGACCGCAACTGCACGACCGAGGAAGTCGAGTTCGCGACCTTCTGCGGAGATCAGCTTGGAACGCGATGTCCAACTGCTCCCGGCTCTTCGGAAGACATAGGCAGCGCCAGTCTGTCTCGCATCCCCCCTGGCTCCCACAAGAATCCTGCCGGCCGAAGCGTCGACGTCGAATCCGAAGTATTTGTTGGCCCGCGGATCTCCCGCTTCGAGGGTTGCCTGATGTCGCCAGCCCTTGGAGGTTCGACGAAACACGAAGACCGCACCCGAGAATCGACCGAGACTGGGATAGCCGTGTGATCCGATAACCGCGTGTGTTTCGGTCAATGCAACGCTGTGACCGAACAGCTGATGTCGGCCGCCGTCTGGAGCGAGAAGCTTCTGCTCGAATTTCCATTCATCTCCCGAGCGTCGAAAGACGTAGGCGGCGCCCCCCCTGATTTCGTTCTGATCGTCTCCGAATGCCCCTACGAGAAGCCGGTCCCTGAATAGGCTGACGTCGAACCCGAAGTAGTCGGCGGCTTTGCCTTCGGGCGGGAGAAGCCGGCTGTGGAAACCCCAGGTCTCGTTGCGGAGTTCGTAGACGTAGACGGCACCGGCGTCCCGTCCCTTCTCTGAGTCTCCGTGCGCTCCGACGGCAGCCCAGTCCCCTTCTACGTCGACACTACGCGCGTAGGCGTCATCGGTGTTGCTTTGGGAGGAACGATACCACCGCGTCTGGGTCCAGCTGCCGTCCAACCATCTGAAGATGAACAGCCTTCCGCTCTGCCGCTCGGTGTCGATGTCGCCCCGGCTTCCGACAAAGGCGTGGTCTCCGTCGATGGCAACAGAAATGCCGAACTGGTCGCTGCTAATCGAAGGACGTGGGGTGAGCTTGCCTTCCTGTTTCCAGGCTCCACCCTGGCGCGCGAAGACATAAGCGGCTCCGACGTTCTCTCCACGCTCGTCATCCCCGTAGGCCCCGACGATGATTCTGCTCTGACTGGCGTCGACCGCGTAGCCGAAATAGTCGTGGGGCTCGCTCTCCTCGGGGGTGAGACGCCGAGAGGGAGGGAGTTCTGTGACGGTGACATCGCCACATCCGTAGGCAAGAATCGCGCAGACTGCCGAGACGGTTCGCAGAATATGTCTTAGTGTTTTAATGCAGTGATCCTGACCGGTTCGGACCGACGTGAGTCGATCTCGGTTCGTCGCTCTACCTATTCTATGATGATTCAGTCCGACGGGGAATGAGAACGATGACGCACTTCCTGCTCGCAGGTCTGCTCCTGGTGGCGACGCCGTGCCCGTCTGTCGAGGCTGATGAACTCACGGCCGTACGAAACTATGCCGATGCGTTGATTGCCCACGGTAGAGATTGCTCGTGGCGTCAGTCATCGCCCCTGTTCGCGACGACGCTCGACCGACAGACGCTGAAGAGAATCGAAGAGGATGCGGCACCCCCCGTGCTGGGGTTGACCGAACGGGATCGGATGATCGCAGGCGCGAATCCGATGCACGATCAGAATCTGTATCAGGTTTTGTATGCGTTGACGAAAGTGACGGGAGACGAGCGGTATGCGTTGGAGGCCGACGCCTCGTTGGCGTGGTTCCTGAATCACTGATAGAATGAGACGACCGGGTTGCTTGCGTGGGGTGAGCATATGGGGTGGGATTTCGCGCACGAGTGACGAATCTGGAAACTGGGAGGTACGCTCCACGCGCTGTTTCACCCCTGGGCCTTGTGGTCTGCATCATATTCGATCGCGCCGGATGCATCTCTTCGGTTTGCGAAAGGACTTTGGGATCACCAGATCGGGAATCAGGAGACGGGAAACTTCGCCCGTCGCGCCTACTACGATTCGCACGGTCCTAGCGTGAACCGAGACGATCCGAGGCACGCGGGTTTCTACATCGCGACGTGGGGCCACGCGCTCAGGGAGCTGCGGAACGAGAAATACCTGAAGGACCTTTCGCTGGGGACGTGGTCGCTGGCCCGCGAGCAACGCCGAACGCGCTGGCTCGAAAGAGCGATCGGGAAACTGACCTAATATATGACGCTCCGCCGAAGCGCGGAGTCTGGAGCCATCGCGGAGGATTCGGGAAACCCGACGACGGCGGAGGGGTGGCACGGCCGATTGGTTGGACCGGCGGGAACGGTATCGCTGGCGGTCGATCTTTGGGACGCGGCAGATGCTGTACCCGAGTCGCTGGCGATCGAAATGCGCAGCCTGGCCGCCCAGATCGACACGGCATTTCTTCGCCTGCCGCACGATCCGGGAGGCAGAGGATTCCTGACCGGTTTCGATGTCTACACACTGGAACCGTTTGGACCCGAAAACGCCACACGATCGACGGGGTGGTTCGCCGAGGGGGAACGTCGGACACACGCGGAAGCGGCCAACCTGTGCGCTCTACGTTACGCACAGACGAAAGATGCCCGCTATCGGTCCCTGGTTCAGGGAACTGCCCAACGCTACCTGGAGTTGGACCCGATCCTGAACGACCCGGGCGATCCCGGGTGGTGGCGTGCTCTGGAGCGCGTGATTGGGGGTGAAACACCGGTCTATCCCGTTGCGATGGGTCAGGCGATCAAACTGATGCTGAACGCTTACGAGATGACACAAGGGGGCAGATACCTGGACCGAGCCGAGCACTTCGGACGGGTGGCGACAGAGACCTTCCTTGCCGGGAGCGCACTCCCCCGAGCCACGCATCGGAATGGCCACTACGAGGCTGCGACCGGCGGAGATGCGTTGATGATGGCGCTGCTGGAAGTGTGGGTGGTGAGAAACCGGAGGGGTGGGGAGATTGATTTCGTTTGGGTGGATCGATAGCTCCGGAGGCAGGAGGCAAAGTGCAAAATGCAGAGTGCGGCTCATGCGACGGAGGTCAGTCTACTCTTGTGATCCAGCCGAAGGGGTCGGGTTTTCGGCCGTATTGGATGGCGGTGATTTCTCCGTAGAGTCGTTTCGATAGCGGGCCGGTGGTGCCGTCGGAGATGGTGACGTCTTCGTCGTCGTAGCCGATCTGACCGATGGGGGAGACGACGGCGGCGGTGCCGGAGGCGAAGGCCTCGCGCACGACGCCGTTTCTGCACCCTTCGAGTACCTCGTCGATCGAAACGGGTCGTTCGACGACGTCGAGATTCCAGGATCGGGCGAGCTGAAGCACAGAATCTCGCGTTACGCCGGGCAGGATGGTCCCCTCGAGCGGGGGCGTGACGAGCTGGTTGTCGAGCACGAAGAAGATATTACTCGTCCCGACCTCTTCGACATACTTGAGTTCCTTCGCGTCGAGCCACAAGACCTGGCTGTATCCTCGGTCGACGGCGTCCTGCGAGACATACAGGGTGGGAGCATAGTTGCCGGAGGTCTTGGCTTCGCCGGCGCCGCCCTTCGCGGCTCGGATATTTTCGTTGGCGACGTAGATCCGGGTGGGGTTGAAGCCTTCGGGATAGTAGGCGCCGGCAGGGCCTGCGATGACGTAGAAGAGATACCGTCGGGACACGCGTACTCCGAGGGCGGGTTCGGTCGCGATCATCGTGGGCCTGATGTAGAGGGATGTTCCGGGCGCGTCGGGGATCCAGTCCCGATCGACCCTCACGAGTGACTCGATTGCTAAGACGATCTGATCCGGCTCGATTCGGGGCATCATCAACCGGTCGGCCGATAGATTGATCCGATCGGCGTGACGATCGATGCGAAACAGTCCGATGTTTCCATCGGCGAGGTTGTAGGCCTTCAGGCCATCGAAAATCTGCTGATTGTAATGCAGGACCATCGCGGCTGGGTCAAGCTCGAGAGGGCGGTAAGGCTCGATGCGTGGATCGTACCATCCCCTCCCTTCTTTGTACTCCATCAGGAACATATGGTCGGATGCGTGGCGCCCGAATCCGATGTCGTTGGGATCGGGACGCGGCCGGCTCTGATCAGGCGTACATCGGGTCACCTGAACGTTCACGTCATCAGCCTCTTGATAAAGCCCCGTGCGATCCCTCCGTGTCGTTTGACGAGCATCACCGACCCGGGGGCGAACCTTCCAACGCGATCAGGGATATCTCCGAACAGCAGCTGCTGGAAGATCCCGGTCCGCCCGGCTCCGATGGCCATTAAGTCGTGTTCCCTGCCGGCCCGAGCGATTCCATCCGCGATCGATTCAGAACGAATGACGCGGTAGTCCACCTCACCCAGGTCAACGTGACGCAGGGTCCTCGCCATCCATCGTCGGGCATCTTCTTCCTCTCGATCTCCCGCCTTCGGGTCGATGACGAAACACGCGGTGACGTGGGATCCGTTCTCTGCCACGATGGGTTGCAGGAGTTCGGCGGCGAGCTCCGCGTGGGGACCCCCGGCCGTGGGAATCAGAATTCGATCGAGCTTTGATTCCTCTCTCAGACGAACGACCGCGACATCGCTGCGCGTTCGGTTGACAACGCGATCCAGAGCCTCGCCGAAAATCCGTTCTCTCGTCGTCGTGTAGCCTTTCCAACCCATCAGGATGAGGTCTGCCCGCGTGGTTTCGGCTGCGGAAAGGATGCCCTCCTCGATGGAGTGCGAAATCCGGATGTCGGTGACGGGGGTGAGGCCTTTGCTGCTCGCGTAACTCTCGGCCTTCTGGAGGAGGGGCATCCGATAATGGACGTAGTTGCGGCCCTCTTCGATGGGTAGCTGGATCGGCACCTGTACAACGGTGGTCGCGACGATGTCTCCACCACGGGCGCGCGCGATCGGGATGGCCAGGTCGAGGAGCAAATGGATGTTGCCCGGGTTCGACAGAGGGACCAGAACGCGATAGGGGGAAGGCCCGGCGCTGGTAATCCGTGGACCGATGACCTGGGGCAGCGCTTCCTTGGACTTCTTCCGGAAGTGAAGGAAGTAAGCCCCCAGCCCGAGCACGATCCACGCCGTGGCAACAAACCAGGATGTGGGGTCGAAGTTGAATTGATAGACCGCGAGCCAGAGGTTCAGCACGGCCCCGAGGAGAGGAACGTAAGGGAAAAGCGGAACGCGGTACTTACGGTCGATGTCGGGGAGCTTCCGCCTTAGAACGACGAGAGACAGATTCACGAGCGTAAAGGTCAGGAGGAACATCAGGCTCGCGGCCGATCCGACGACCTCGATGGGGAAAGCGAGGGCCACCAGGAGCAGGATCACACCCGTGGTGTAGATGGCGATGTGGGGCGTACGCCTCCGCGGATGAATCCGTGCGACGCTTTCGGGCAACCACCGATCACGCCCCATCGAAAAAGCGACACGGCTGGAAGCCAGGACGGTCGCATTCAGGGCGGACATCGTCGAAAGGATGCCACCGAATACGATCGTGGCGACGCCGAAGGCAGGCATAAAGCTGTCGGCGGCACGGACGATGGCCGTCTCGCCGTATTCTCCCAGAAAAGCCCAGGAGGTCGTGCCCTCGGGATGAACGGCTCCCAGAGAAACGAAGACGATGAGCAGGTATACGACGACGGTCACGCCAAGGGAGATGAAGGTCGCTTTGGGGATGTTGCGTTCGGGGTTCTTGATCTCTTCGGCGACGGTGGCAATGAGGTCGTAGCCCTCGAACGCGATGAAGGTCAGCCCCATCGCAACCATCACGCCCCCCATCCCTTTCGCGAAGAAGGGACTGAAATTGTCCATCGTGGCCTGGGGAGTGAGGCCGATCTGCTGAAGCCCGTAGGCGATGAAGATCATCAACACGAGGATCTTGCCGACAGTGATGATGTTCTCGGCTTTGCCGGTGACCTCGGCACCGCGGGCGTTCAGGTAGATGAAGAACGCGCACACGAGGATGGTGACGAGGGCGCTCGAAGATTCCACGCCGAGTGTCGACTGCGCGAGATGGCTGAACTCCGGGAGATACTTGTGGAAAAACTCCCAGAAGTAACTGGCGAACCCAAGGGCGTAGAGACTGCACGCGACCGTGTAGGCGAACCAGAGCATCCATCCGGAGATGAAACCGATCGGGCCGGGCAGCGCGCGCTTGACGAAAGAGTAGCCGCCCCCAGCCTCGGGAATGGCGGACGAGAGTTCGGCGTAGGAGAAGGCGG
>CEVA01191564.1_pt1 | contig 42325 bp, 53 predicted proteins | sample 361521 | NCBI WGS metagenome assembly CEVA01 (sample SAMEA2622823, study PRJEB7988) | marine metagenome | isolation source: saline water (ENVO:00002010), including | reverse complement strand
TTTTCGTGACAAGATCGGGAAAAGTTGGTGGGGGTATGGTATCGTCACATGGGGGTGAGTGAATGGAGCAACTACCGATTGTGAAGATTGTGATTGAGCCAGTTCCGCAGGAGCCGGTGGATCCGCATGCGGGAAAAAAGAGTGAGGTAATGAAGCCTGTGGTGAAGGCGGCGACTGGGGAGAAGACGGTCACGCTCCACGATATTTTGGGTGGGCATTAGCGATGGCGAAAAAATTACCAAAAACCGGCAATATTGTTGGAAGATTCATGCGAACCTCTGGACAAGTGGAGCGAGAGATTAATCGTCCGAGTCGGGGGTTACGTCGGACGGGGACGAAGATTTCGAAACCGGCGTCTGGGACGCGGAAGGGTGGCCCTGGATCGGCGCGAAGTGAGCACAAGAACCGTGTGGCGCGTGCGCGAGGCACGACGGGGCGTCCTGGTATTTACCGGTAGGATGCGATGAGTTCGTCTCCTGACGAGACGTTATCGGCGATTGCGGCGTTACGAGCGGATCGGGAGTCTGGGAAGTTTTTCACGTATTTCCCGGATTGCACGTCGGCGTGTGACGAGGCGTCGTTTCGGGCGGAAGATCATACGGGGATGTGTCGGGGGTTGTATCGCAAGCATCTGGCCTTTTTTTCGTCTCAGGCTCGAGAGCGGTTAATGATTGCGGCGAACCGGATTGGGAAGACCCAGGCGGGGGCGTATGAGACGACGGCGCATTTAACGGGCATTTATCCTTCGTGGTGGGCGGGGCGTCAGTTTGAGCATCCGGTCTCATGGTGGGCGGTGGGTGACACATCGAAGACGGTGCGTGACATTGGGCAATTGGAGTTAATGGGGCCGATGAATGCGATCGGGTCTGGGTTTATTCCGAGGCATTTAATTGAGCATTTTTCTCGAAAGCCTGGGGTCACGGATGCGATTGAGACGGTGTGGGTGAAGCATGTGGAGCGTGAGCATGGAGCGCCGTGTGTCTCGGAATTGGGGCTGAAGAGTTATGACCAGCGTCGCGAGGCGTTTCAGGGGACGCGGAAGCACGGGGTCTGGTTGGACGAAGAGCCTCCGGATGACATTTACGTGGAGTGTCTGCTTCGCACGGCGCAGACCTCTGATTTTTCGGGCGGGATGTTGATGTTGACGTTTACGCCGTTGCAGGGGTTAACGCCGTTGGTGTTGGAGTTTCTTCCTGGGGGGCGACTTCCGGAAGATGGGGTGACGCCGATTATTGAGGGGGAGACTCCTCTTCTCGAAAGGACAGATGATGAAAGCATGGTGGAAGTCGAAGACCTTCTGGCTTAATTTAGCGACGTTGGGGGTCGCCTCTGCGGTGGAGCAACCGAATCCTGAAGCGCTGGGACAGGTGTTAGCGGTGGCGAACATTGTGTTGCGTTTTTTCACGCACCAGCCGTTGGGTGGTGGTTCGAGTAGCTGATGGCGAAGTTCGTCGTCATGGCGGATTGGGATGATGTCCCTCATCTGTCACAATCGGAAAAAGACGAGTTAATTGCGTCGATCCCCCCTCATCAGCGTGAGGCCCGTACGAAGGGCGTCCCGCAGTTGGGCTCGGGGGCGATTTTCCCGGTCCCTGAGACGGACATTCTGGTGGAGGATTTCGAGCTTCCCGCGCACTATACGCGTGGGTATGGGTTGGATGTGGGGTGGAATTGCACGGCGGCGGTCTGGATTGCCCATGATCGGGAGACGAACATTCGCTATGTGTATGCGGTGCATAAGCGTGGGGAAGCGGAACCGAGTGTGCATGCGGATGCGATTCGGGCGCGAGGGATGTGGATTCCCGGACGGATTGACCCGGCGTCTCGTGGGCGCAGTCAGAATGACGGACGGCAACTGATTCAGGATTACGTGGACATGGGGTTATTTCTCGACGTGGCCCCGAATGCGGTGGAGTCGGGTCTCTTTGAAGTCTGGCGGTTATTGAGCACGGGACAGTTGAAGGTCTTTGCGTCGTGTAAGGCGTGGGTGGAGGAGTTCCGGTTATATCGTCGGGATCTCAAGGGACGGATTGTGAAGCAGAACGACCACTTGATGGATGCGACGCGGTATGCGATTTTGTCGGGAGTGCAATGGTTATCGACGGAACCGTTGCAGGAGGAAGAACCTGCTATGCGTTATTTCTTCATGCACCATGATTCGGCGGGGTGGATGCACTAATGGCATATCGATCGAGATTTGGCACGATGGCGGGGTTATCTCAGGATCCACGGGGCGTGATGCGTGACCGGGGACAGCTTCCGGTGCGTCAGCAGGTGGCCCCTGCGGTGCCTAGTCCGGATCCGAATCGGATGAGAGATTTAGCGACACACCCGTATGAGGAGATTCAATTTGACCGGTATACGGGACAGCAACCTCCTCGTGATCCCTTCGCGTATCCTCCGGTGGAAGAGAGTTTGAATCAGGAGAAGTATGCCCCGAATCTTCCGATGGATGTCTATCAGCGAGAGTGGCGCAGTTCGCCTGATCCGCGTCAGAACGAAGTGCAGATCAGGGAGGCTCAGGAGATTGTGTATGAGCGGTATCCGACGCTTCGCGAGTATGACATTCGCGTGCGCGATCGGCGACGTGACCAGACTGTCCCAAATTATGTGAAAGGTTCCTTGGAATTTCTGGGGCGCGAAGAATCTGGCCCACCGGACGCAAGGCGTCCTGAGTCTGATAAATCGACGGAGGGGTTTTATGCGGGGGGGTATCACCCTACGATTGAACTGTATGAACGAGTGGAATCAGAGGATCTTCCGAAGGCGTTATTCGGAGACATGCTGCATCATTTAAGTGATGAGGGGGAAACCCGTGGGGTGGCTCCTGAGTTCCAGAAGCTCTTAGGTGAGATTGATGAGTCGATGACGGACAGGCAAAAAGCGTTTGAGAGACAGGTCTACGAACGTCAATATCCAGACGGGGAGAGACCATTCGATAACTGGTGGAAATACAGCGGTCGCGATGCATTTGTGCGGGGGTATTTAGCCCCTGACAAGCGCGATGAAATGCGTCGTCATGATGTGTATACGGATAAACAGCGTTCGATTCTGGAGAAGATGGACACGTTATTACGAGGGCAATAAGACGTAATGGGAAACGAACAACTTATACTGGAGCGCGGGGCGTTTGTTGATGCGGCGGTCACGACGTTGTTACATCAGGTGGATCTTCCGACCTTATTAGCGATGGTGGCGGGAGGCGAGGATGAGTTTATTTCCCACGCGAGGGAACACTGGACGGGGCATGGCTTTACCCATGAAGAGTATCGGCACGCGTTTAGATTGCTTGTGAAGCGAGCAGAACAAGTGTCACCAACTGTGAGGCAGTAATGGCAGATCCAACTGGTGGTGGATATCAACGCGTCGTTGAAGAGGTCGATGTTGAAGAGACGGTCGATCCCGCAACGGAACAACGAGAAACGGTTGATCAGTTTCTTCGACTGGCGCAGGAGCGGTTCCGGACGATTAGTGATGCGGAGTCGGAGTTGCGTCAAAAGATGCTCGAAGACTTGCGGTTCCGTGCCTCTGAGCAGTGGCCTGAGCATGTTCGGTCTCAGCGAGAACAAGACCAACGTCCGTGTTTGACCATTAATCGCCTTCCTCAATTTATTCGTCAGGTGACGAACAACCAGCGTGCGTCGCGTCCAGCGGTGGCTGTCAGTCCGACCGGAGATGAGGGCGATCCGGATATTGCTGAGGTATTTCAGGGGCTCGTGCGTCACATCGAAGTTAAGAGCGATGCGGATGTCGCCTATACCACGGCTGGTGAGCATCAAGTCACGATGGGACGTGGGTATGTGCGTGTCATTACGGATTACATTGATGATGATCCCACCCGTTTAGACCAAGAAATCAAGGTGCAACGGGTTCAGAATCCCTTTTCGGTCTATGTGGATCCTGCGTCACAGAACCCTGATGGGTCAGATGCCCGATATGCCTTTGTGGTTGAGGATATCCCGGTAGAGGAATATCGCTGGCGCTACCCACGATCGGCCATGGCGGCGTTATCAGAGTTCACGTCAACGGGAAATGCGGTTGAAGAGTGGATGCCAGAGGGCAGCGTGCGTGTGGCGGAGTATTTTTACCTTGAAGAAGAGAAGCAACAGATGGCGTTGGTGGAAACCATGGAGGGGGAGCGCGTCAGAATTCCCCGATCATCCTTGCCGTCAGACCCGGAAGAGCTTGAGTCATTGACCATCGTTGCTGAACGCGAAGTCGTGTTGCGAAAAGTGCGGTGGGCGTTGATTAATGCGGTGGAAATCCTCGAGGGCAGTGATGATAAGACCGAAGGAATGGAGTGGCCGGGGAAATATATCCCGATTATTCCGGTTTTAGGCGATGAAATCAACATTAACGGGGTGAAAGACTATCGAGGGATCGTGCGTGACTCGCAGGATCCGCAACGGATGTACAATTACTGGGTTTCAGCGCAGACTGAGATGATTGCGTTGGCTCCTCGTGCGCCATTTATTGGGGCCGAGGGTCAGTTTGAAGGCCATAGTGATAAGTGGAACACCGCCAACACCCGAAATTACCCCTATTTAGAGTACAAACAAACGTCATTGAGTGGGCAAGTTGCCCCGCCGCCGGCACGACAACCGTTTGAGCCCCCGATTCAGGCGATGACGATGGCAATTGCCCAGAGTGACAACGATTTGAAGTCCACGGGGGGCTTTAATGACGCCTCCTTGGGTATTCGTGGCGCACAGGAGTCTGGCCGAGCGATTCGCAGTCGCCAGCAGCAGGATGAGATGGCAAATAGCCATTATCTGGACAATTTGGGGCGTGCGGTGCGTCAAGTGGGACGCATTTTGGTGGATTTAATTCCTAAAATCTACGATGTGGCGCGTGTGGTGCGGATTCTCGGGGAAGACAACAACGATCGCAACGTGATGGTGTTTAGTGGGCAGGAAAACCAACCTTCAGCCACGCAAGAGCCTCAATTACCCCCTGGGGTGGATGGGATTTACGACCTGAACGTCGGTCGATACGATGTCACGGTGTCAGTGGGGCCAAGTTTCCAGACAAGACGGCAGGAAGCGGTGGATTCCCTGATTCAATTTGTCCAATCCTACCCTGATGCGTTCCCGATGATCGGGGATTTACTGGCTGAGAACATGGATTGGCCGGGAGCGAAGCAGGTTGCGGCGCGTCTTAAGAAGATGTTGCCTCCGCAGTTGCGTGATGACATGGATCCGAGGCAGGTTCCTCCTGCGGTACAGGCTCATCTCCAACAACTAGAGCAGCAATTACAGCAAGTATCTCAGGCGTATGAGCAAGCGCAAACAGCGATCCAGACGGATCAAGTCAAAGAAGGGGCCAAGGTCAAGGTGAAAGAGATGGAACTCGCAGCGGATGCGGCGTCTCAAGAGCGTGATACTCAGGCTCGTATCCAGCTTGAAGAAATCCGCCAACAGGGTGAGAATGCCAGAGCGTTGGCGAAGATTGAGCAACAGCGAGCGAGTGAAATTTTAACGACGGAAATTAATCGACTTGAAAAAATGATTGATCGAGAAGTGGATTTTTCAAATCGAGAGCAGGATCGATACGAGCGCATGGTAACTAATGATGAGGCGCAAAACACGGGGACTCCCGCGCAATCGCCTCAAGGACTACCACCGAATATGCCACCTCAAGGTGGACCTCCTGGCGGTGGTCCCCCCATGATGCCGGGGCCACCACCAGGAAGAATTCCGGAGTAGGGTTAACAACGAGACAGTTTTCTGGCAAACTACCAGAGGAAGGACGACAGCGTAGCAATGACGGTAACCATAAGTAGCACAACCGACACGGATGTAGAGATCCAAGAAGCGGCAGGGATTTCCCCGGAGGAGACCCCTCATGTCGAAGAAGGACGTGCTCCTGCGCCTGAGATATCGGCGGTGGAGGCGACTTCTGTCGAAGAGGAAACTCCTGTTGAAGCCGTGAGTGAGGAGACATCTCCAGACGAGTCGGAACAAGAGCGTGCTACAACCGGGGACGAGGAGACTGCTCCAGACGTTGAAGCTGCTGGTGAGGTTGCCACTGAGTCTGATGAGGTTGAAGACCCTGACGCAGTGGAGGCGAAGGCAGAAGAGGAAGAAGAGAAGGCGTCTGAGGAGGAAACACCAGAAGTTCCCGCAAAAAAGAAACGTCGTCGTCGCGGTCGTTCGTATAAAGATCGTGCGAGTCAACTCGCTCGGGAAAAAGCAGCGGAGGCTGCACGAGCCAATGCACTCGCGCTTGAGTTAGATGCCCTGAAACGAGGGGCAACCCAACCCCAACCGCCTCAACGTCCTGACTTTACTGCGCCTACTCCTGCGGAAGAATCCCAGGAAGCGAAGCGCCCGGAGCAGGGGGATTTTGAGAACTACGAAGAGTATCAAGAGGCATTGGTGGATTGGAAGGTTTCTCAGCGGTTAGATACGCATGAGAAAGAACGCGCCGAGCGCGTTGAGCAACAGCGTCAAACAGATTCCCAACGACAGGTCGTCGCTGCCCATGAAGCGCGAATCGACGCCTTCCGTGCGGAGAATCCAGATTTCGATGCAACAGTCGTTGAAGCAAACGGTAATTTACCGATAACACAACCGATGGTCGATACCATTTACAACTCTGAACATGGCCCTGCGTTGATGTACCATTTGTGCAAAAATCCGGAAGAATGTGACCGGATTGCACAGATGCATCCGCTGGCTGCGATCAAGGAAATGGGAAGACTGGAAATGCAACTTGAGGTCGCTACGCACCCCGGCCCGACTCCTGTTGCGGAACCTGTAACCAAAGCACCTCGACCTATAAAGCCGGTCGGTGGGGGTGCGACAGCGTCAACGGTTCCGCTTGACCAGATGAGTTATCAAGATTTTAAGCGTGCGAGAGAGAAGCATCTTGAGGCGCTAAATCAACGGTAAGCGTAGTCGATGACGCTCTCATAGAGAGAGAGTGCCATCATGGCAAATACGTTACTTACTATCTCAATGATCACCAGGGAAGCCCTGCGTGTTCTTGAGAACAACCTGACGTTCACAAAGACCGTTAATCGTCAGTACGACGATCGATTCGGCGTTGAAGGCGCAAAAATCGGGACCGTACTGAATGTCCGTAAACCTCCTCGTTATGTTGGTCGCACTGGCACTGCGATCAGTATTGAAGACGCGACAGAAACGCAGGTCGCCGTGACGCTTGATACCCAATTTGGTGTGGATATCAGCTTCACGTCAGAAGACCTCGCGTTGAAAATCGACGACTTCTCGAAGCGGTTTATTTCCCCAGCCGTGGCAACGATTGCGAACAAGATCGACCACTCTGGGCTCGGACTCTATACGAGTGTGTATAACAGCGTTGGCACCCCAGGTACCACGCCAAATGCGTTGCTGACTTACCTGCAAGCGGGTGTCAAACTCGACAACAATGCTGCGCCAATGGACGGTGACCGCGCTATTTGCATTACGCCATTAATGCAAGCGACTATCGTTGATGCGTTGAAGGGTCTCTTCCAGCAGTCATCAGCGATTGCCAGCCAGTATCGTCGCGGCCAGATGGGAACAGCCATCGGGTTCGATTGGTATATGGATCAAAACTGCAACACCCACACCGTGGGGCCACTCGGTGGCACCCCGTTGGTGAATGGTGGTTCGCAGACTGGTGCATCACTCGTCACTGATGGGTGGACAGCAGCGGCTGCGTCTCGACTCAAAAAAGGCGACGTGTTCACGATTGCAGGTGTGAATAGTGTCAACCCGCAGTCACGTCAGAGTACTGGTGAACTACAGCAATTCGTTGTCACCGCTGATGTGAGTTCTGATGGTTCTGGCAATCTAACCGCAGCAATCTCGCCGTCAATCACTACGTCTGGTGCGTTCCAGACCGTGACCGGAAGTCCTGCCGATAACGCAGCGATTACGGTGGTGGGTGCAGCAAGCACATCAACATCTCAGGGTCTCCTGCATCATAAAGATGCATTTACCTTGGCGATGGCTGACCTTCCGTTGCCGCAAGGCACCGACATGGCAGCGCGTGTGAGTGACAGTCAACTCGGTATGTCGATCCGCATGATCCGCGACTACGACATCACGACGGATAAGTTCCCTTGCCGTCTCGATGTGTTGTTCGGATGGGCGGCATTGCGTCCTGAATTGGCTTGCCGTATTCAAGGCAAGTAAGTCGAAGTGTCGTAACCGGGAGGGGGGGGGATTCCTCTCTCCCGGTTTTTTTTTACGACAGGAAGGATCGTGATGTCATACGAATATCAGGCGTATCCCAAGTGGGTCTATTACAAAACGGAGAACGGGGCGATTGAGGGACGTGTAATTCAAAGTCCTGCTGAGCTTGAGGGTCTCCCGTCTGGGTGGTCAGAATCACCAGATGGTCCGTTTGGGGGATCGACCAAGAAAGCACCAAAAGCCAAGCGTGTTTCAAAACCGCCACGGAGATAGACCGTGACTGCGAATGACTTGATTACCCGATCGCTTCGAACGATTGGTGTCTTGGCGTCTGGAGAGACGGCGAACAGTGATGAGATGTCCGACTCGTTCACTGTGTTGAATAACATGATCAACACATGGGGAACTGAGCGATTGACGATTTACACAGTGGCTCGGTCGGTCTTTGATCTGTCTGCCTCAACGCAGGAATACACGATTGGCACCGGGGGAACGTTTGACATCGTTCGTCCGGTCTGGATTGAAGGCGCAAGCATTATCACGAATAAAAGTGCGGCGGCCTCAGAGAAGGTCGAACTCCCGCTCACCAGTGCGTTGACGCCCTCGAAGTGGCAGGATGTCACGATTAAGGGGATTACGAGCACTTACCCGTCTGAGTTCTACTATGACAAGGCATGGGCGGCTGGGTTGGGGAAGATTAGTGTGTGGCCGATTCCGGACAACGCGAACGTCCAACTGGTGCTGTATACCCCAACGGCCCTTACAGAATTTGCTGACCTGACGACGGCCTACACCTTTCCCCCTGGATATGAGGAAGCGATGCGCTATCAGTTGTGTTTGCGTATTGCGCCTGAGTTCGGGGTGGATTTAAGTCCTGATGTGCGGTTACTCGCATCTCGAACATTTGCCAATATTAAACGCGTAAATGCGACGCCTAATACGCTCGGAATTGATGCGGCTTTAACCGCTCAGGGTGGACGCTACAACTGGCGCACGGATGGATACAACTAAATGTTTAAGTTCCCTGGGTTTGTGGGTCCGTCCTACACATCGCAAAGTGTGCGTGCTGCTGACCAGCAGTGCATGAATTGGTACGTTGAGCAGATTGAGGTTCCGAGTGAACCGTTTCCGTCTGCGCTGTACCCGACACCGGGATGCTCGTCCCTCGATACAGCCACAGAAGACCCTGTGCGTGGGATCACTGAGGAAAACGGGCGGTGTTTTGCTGCGGTGGGACAAACCTTTTACGAAATCAGCACAGATTTTGAATTCCACGAACCCGGAGATAAAACGGAACCTGTGGGATTGACGATTGCGCGGGACAATAATCCTGCGACCTTTGCTGGTGTTGACCTCACAGGAAGTCAGTTGTTTTTCACCTCTGGTGATAAGGGATATATTTACGCGCTCGGTGGCACCACCATTAGCACCGTGATTAGTTCAGGGGCGACGCAGGGCGCGTTTCTTGATGGATTTTTCCTGGCATTGGATAGTGCCACCTCAACCTTGAAAGTCTCTGGGTTGAATGATGGCACCACATGGGAAGGGTCACAGGTGGCCCAGCGAACCGCAGGGTCTGACCCGTGGCAAGCCATGGTGGTTGTGCATCGGGATATCTGGTTGTTTGGAAAACAAACATCTGAGGTGTGGTACAACGCCGGCACATCACCCTTTCCCTTTGCTGCGATTCCTGGGGCGTTCCTCGAGCAAGGGATTACTGCCCCGTTCTCTGCGAAAGCGATCGGGAACACCGTGATGTGGCTCGGAAGTAGTGACGATGGGAATGGCGTCGTGTGGATGGCGAATGGGTATAACCCGCAGCGGGTGAGTACGCATGCCGTGGAGTATGCCATTCAGCAATATGTGCGAGATGGGTCTGATATCACAGATGCCGTGGCGTTTACGTATCAGGAAGATGGGCATACGTTCTATGTGTTGAACTTTCCTGACGCGAAAGCGACGTGGGTGTATGACCTCTCCACACAACTGTGGCATGAACGCGGAACGTGGGACTCCACGAATGTGCGGTTTACGGCATGGCGACCGCAATACCATGCGTATTTCAATGGCAAGCATGTGGTGGGGGACCGAGAAACTGGCACGATTTACGATATGTCCATCAACCACTATACGGATGTGGGTGGACAAATCATGCGTCGTGTACGGAGAACACCGCATCTGTCTGTGAATAATGACTATGTGATCTACAACACGTTTCAGGTGGCAATGGAGACAGGGTTGGGGTTGACCTCCGGGCAGGGAAGTGACCCTACGGCGATGTTGCGATGGAGTGATGACGGTGGAGAAACGTGGGGCGATGAACATTGGGTGTCAGCGGGAAAGCGTGGTACTTATGGCACGCGAGCCATTTGGCGTCGCCTTGGCCGTGGGTATGACCGTGTGTATGAGTTAGCGGTGAGTGACCCGATCCCGTGGCGACTCACAGGGGCATACATTGACGCGAGGAGACAACAGTAATGGCATTAGCTGAAGTGCCATTCCGGTCGATGGTGTTGACGGATGTCCGGAATCTATTGACTCGTGAGTGGATTCGTTATTTGCAGTCCGTAGTTGATGTGGTGAACAACGCCGCTCGTAAGCGAGCACTGGTGTCACTGACCACGCAATCCGCTGCAATTTCAACCACGACGATTGATACCGGAACCTTGGATCCTGGGGTGTATCGCGTGTCGTATAGTGCGCGGATTAGTCGGGCGGCGAGCACAAGTTCCAGCCTGACCGTGACTCTCTCATGGCGTGATGGGGATGTGGCGCAGTCACAAAGTGGTGCGGCGATGACGGGGAACTCCACCACGACCCAGCAGAACGGAACATTTCTCGTGCATAACGGCACGAATGCCTCGTCAGCGAATGATGTCATCAAGTATGCCACCGCGTATGCGAGTAGTGGTGGGACGACGATGCAATACAGCTTGTTTGTGCTGGTGGAGCAAATAGGATGATTCGCACGGCAACAGTGGATGATATTCCTGCGTTAATTGAGATGGGGCGACAGTTCCTTCAGGAGTCATCCTATGGGGCGATTATGCCGTTTGAGCCAGACTCATTGGCCTCGACGTTTAAGAATCTTATTCTCCATGACAATGGGTTGTTATTGGTGTCTGGAGACGAGGACGTGACGGGAATGATTGGGATGCATGTGTTCGAACATCCGTTGTCGGGAAAGAAAATGGCGGCGGAGAACTTTTGGTGGATGAATCCGGAGTCGCGTGGGGGCCGTGATGCGTTGCGGTTGTTGCGCGATGCGGAGTCATGGGTGAAGTCGCAGGGTGTGGAGTGGATGCATATGATTGCTCCCAGTGCCAAGGTGGCAGAGTTTTACGAGCGATTAGGGTATAGCCCCCTTGAGATCCATTTCTTCAAACAGGCGGAGGCTCATCATGGCTAATGGTCCATTTAGTTCATGGGATCCCTCAGCGGTGGATTCGTTACCACCGCTTAGAAGAATTCCATCAAAACCATTGCGAGTATCCCGTGATGCAGGAATGAAAATGCGTGGCGCGAATGTGCCTTCCAAATCAACGGCTGGAATCGGGTATCTAGAAGGGACGGACGGTATGGGTTTAATGACAGGGTTAGCAGTCGCCTCGCTGGCATCCAGTGCTATTGGTAGTTGGTTGCAGAACAGAGCCCAGAATAAAGCCACACAGGCTGGGATTCGAGCGAATCAACAAGCGCAAGCTACAACACGGCAAGGGGAGTTATTCAACCGCCAGATGGCTCGCGCTGAAATGAATAGGAATATGCCGCGTGCGCGGATAGCGAATGCGGCGTTGCAGTGGGGGATGAAGGATACGGGCGCGAAAGAGGCGGGGTTCTTTGATTACCACCCCTCAACGTGGGATCCCAACTATGTAATGACGGCTGACCAAGGGCGTCTTCAGCGTCAAATTGACGAAGACATCGCCATGGAGAACCAGCGGAAACATCGTGGGTTCGGAATGGCAACGTATGCGTCGCCGTCTCAGGACTATGGGATGGCCCCGTATTCATCTCCACGGGAGTCCCTCACGATGAGTGACATGGTGATGAGCACCCCGCAAGGCACGTTCCAAGAAGCACAAGTGACAGAACGCCCATCCAGAATGGAAGATTTACTCCTGGAAAGACGCCGTCGTGAACTAATTGAAGACTGGCGTGAGATGAGGGATCGCTCTAGGCGTGAACGTATGGATGAGTATCAGCAAAGGCAGCAAGAACGCATGAAAGAACGCATGGAACGGAGGGTGGAGGAGTTCCGTGAGAGGGATCGAGAGAGAATAATGCGAGAGCCTCGTCGGCGACCACCAACCCTACCCCGACCTATGTTCGAACAAGAGAGATTCTCCGACGTAGATCCGCGTCTACGATCTCGCCCAGAAATAGCGATAGATACCACGTTTCGGTTGCCAGAAGAAGAATACATTTCCATGGGCCGTTTGGTGCCATAGGGGGTTGCGATGTGGAGAGATCCTAATTCACCGTTTCCGGGGTCTGGCGATCCCGAAGATCAGTTTCGTGACGAAGGCGCTCCTTCGGCGGGTAGTTCTCGAACAGGTGGTTCAGGACCATCGAATACTGGCGCTGGTCGTTACAATAAATCCGCTGACCCAAGCCATGTTTTTCCAACAGGTGGTGGCGGATCAGGAAACGGACCGGGAAGCGGTCGCCCAGATGTTGATATAGATTTCGATAAGGCATTCGGGATGGAACGCAATCCCTATACCGGCAAGTGGACGGATTACCGCCCTGACGATCCGGGGAGTTTTGGGAGCGTGGGAACGGGTGGGCCGGGTGGTCGAGGGATGGTCGGTGCTGTTGGGAGTTTTGATTGGACGAAACCCCCAGCTTATGAGCAGTTCACGGAACAATACTCGTCTCCTGAGTTCACGCCTGAAGGTCGATTTGTTGCGCCGAATGAAGCTCTTGATTTCCGTGAGTTTAGGGCTCCTACCGAAGAGGAGGCCATTTCAAGCCCTGGGTATCAGTTTCGGTTAGCTGAGGGACAGCGTGCGTTAGAAAACGCGGCGGCGGCAAAAGGAATGCTTCGCACGGGGAATACGTGGAAAGACTTGCTCCGCTATGGACAGGGTGCGGCCACGTCTGAATATGACAAAACGTATGGACGGCGACGCGCAGAGCATGATTTGGCATATCAGCAAGCGCGACAACAGAATCAGGACGAATACAGTCGGGCGCTCAATGAGCAGCGACTAGCGTTTCAGCAAGGAGCGACGACGTATGGACTGAATCGACAGCGAGACCTTGATATGTATGATCGGGCATTCCAGCGTCATCAAGCCAATCAGGCAGGAGGGTTGTCCGTATACGATCGAACGTATCAAGGGGAACTAGCTGGATATGGCTATGACCTGCAACGGGCGATGCATGAATCGCAACTGGCCGAGTCGGCGGCGGCGCGAGCGCAATCAGCGTCAGCATCAAATATGGCTGCGCGTGAGAGAGCGTATAACCGTGCCTATCAACGAGCCGCTGATGAATACCGAGACAAGTATGAGGGATGGGAAGCAGATCAAGAGCGACGATGGGACCGGTACAAGTGGTACAACCAGCAGGGGTAGGTAAATGGCATATCGATCTGATTATCATTCCAGAATGGCCGACCTCTTCACGCGACGTGGAGACCTTGAGGCGCAGAGTGCCTTAAATAAGGGGCAGACGTTTACCCAGTTTGCTCGAATGCCTGAGCAAACCATGAGCATGCTATGGCAGCTTGAGGACCGGAAGCGTCAAATTGCGCGAGACGAAGAGAACCAACGGTACATGGCGTCATTGCGTGCCAATCAAGAACGGGCCGCTCGGAGGCTTGACCGTCAAGAACGGGACCAGAGGATCTATAACGAAGCGGTTACTCAAAATACAAATCCAGACACGGGTTTGCTGGATGCCGCAGGAATGCGTGCAGCCGCGCAGCAGAATCCGCAAATCGTTACACAGGTTAATCAGGCAATCGCCAATAATAGGACGTTTGCCCTGAACGAGATGAGATACAACTCTGAGATGGCTCAGGAGGGTGTCGCGTCGTTACTCGCAGGAATGAACGAAGTGTATAACGCTCCGCCTGAGTTGCAAGCAGATCAGTATGACAAGTTCCGACAATCGTTTAATCAGGGCATCGCGGCTCTTCAAGAGGATGGGTTTAGCACAGGACTAGACCCGTTTGTTAGTTACGGTGATCTTCAGGCCAGAGCGGAGAAAGAGGGGACTACCGCGAATATATTGATGGGGGATCAGTTCAAATCAGCGATAGCGATGGCGTCTGGCAAACAGGCGGAGTTTGACCTCATGGCCGCTGCTGTGGAGGACGTTGAGGCGACAGAGGGGCCGATGAGTTTAGCGGTGCTAGAGACAATGCCAAATGCATTCAAGGCAATAGTGAACATGTTTCCAAGTGAGTGGGTGTCTGATGCGGGAAATCTTAACGATCCATCACAACAGGATTTAGACAATCTCAAAAAGTTGTTAACAGACCGAGGGAGTGATAACCACTTGGTGCGTACGATGCAAGAGGCGCTCCCTGAACAGTCTATTGAAATCTGGGATGCGATGGGATTCTTTACCGCAAGCACACCGGGCCGTGGTACGTGGGCGCAGCGCATAGGAGCAGTAGAAGATTCAGAGGGATTTGAAAGTTTTGATAAGGTTCGCGCTGCACTTGCGTGGAATGAGATGGTCGCGGCAAGCAGTGATGCTTTCCCTAACTTCAAGGGAACACAACAACAGCGTGTTGATGCTTACATGCAACAATATCCAGATCAGTCGCTGTCCATCATTTCTTCAATTGGAAGGCGCACAGCCATAGGCGGAGGTAGTGGAGATGGTCTCCGTAAACCGCCAACCAGCGCAGAAGCCAGTGCGTGGCAGATGCCTGATTCGGGTACATTCGCAAGTCAGACAAGAAGCATCATTGTGGACAATCAAGAACGAAGGATACCGAGGTATATGGACTTGAACACACCGGAGGTATATGAGCAACTTTGGGGTGTGACTCGTGATTCTGACGGTCGGGTCTCCCATGTTCCAGATACAACGGTTCTCTCTTTGAGAGGGCGAAGTGGAGATGGTGCGTGGCAGTCATTCAACCCGAATGAAGTTGACATTACATATGAAGTCGCGTCTGGAGATACTGACGTGAAGTTTAGGATACGAAATCCTGACCCGGCGATTGGTGACGTAGTAGTTGATGAGATACAGGACTGGACTGGATCTACTCCCCCTGATAACGAGGATGTTGCAGGAGATGATAATTGGCAAGATTCAGAGCTAAGTGTTGGAATGGATGATTCGTTCCGTGGAGCATTTGAAGGGGTGGATGCCACTCTTCGTTTTGGGGCTCCGTCGCCTGGGGCGCGGGGAAGTGATCAGCGAACGAGTTTCACTGAGGCGATTGCTGCGCTTAATGAGGGGCGGCACGGAGACCTGAAAAAACTTGTGATTGATGCCGGTACGGTGGGTGATATCGAAACGGCACGAGACGCAGCCTGGGATGCGGAAAGATTAAGAGAGGGAATCCCGACCGTGAGGCAAACGGAGCATGTGGTGAGCTTGGGATTGGGTCAGGGGCTTGATGCAGTCGCAGATGATCCTATCGCAGAGGGCGAGACTGATACGTTCAGGCAGGTTATCGCTAGAGCGTTTAAGGAACATGTCAGAGAAAATACCTCTGGTAGTGCTCAGGATAAAAATAAAGCCGCAACTGACGCCGATTACGCGAGAGATGCGATAGCGGGTCAAAAAGGGACGAGCGATTGGCAGGACTTTTCTAGAGCGGTGGCTGAGTCCGTCTCACCCGCTCCCAATGTGACGGTACCCTCACAAACACGGGACTTAGCAAGGGTTAGAGAGTTTATCCAGAATGAGATCGGTGCCGAAATAGGAGACCCATCACAATTCCAAGCCTTTCTTGTTGACGCGTTCCCTGATGCGATGGAGTCAGCGATTGTGGCGGGGAATCCATTTAGGGGTCTCTATAAAGAGCTACTGAATCTCCCAAGAGATACTACGCAAAGGCAATTGGATCAATGGTTAGGAGGGATGGATCCGAGGGAAAACACACGACTCATCGAAAATATTAAAAGTCAGGTTACGAGCAACCCCCTTGCGTTCCTCGAGTATCAACTGCGTAGTGGGAAATAGGAAGTCGCGTGGGAAGATTACTTGAGGGGCTTCGAAGAAGACGGCAGGGGACGGGTCCACAGTCATCGCTGCGTCCACGAATTACAACGAGTGAGACGTTTCGTCCCACGTCATCAGTCTATGACACACTGTCTCCAACGCCACCACGGCGGTCGCTCCAGCGTTCGCATCCGCGTGTGTGGGATCCGAATTACATCGGCCCATCTGAGAGCGTTAATCCTCCAAATCGGATGTTTTCGGATTATGTCAGGCGACATAATTTAGACGAAGAAGGGGCGTTGGTTGCGTTAGATCGACTCACGCAAGGGGCTGAGGCTAAAGAGGCTCGACAAAAGTCATTGGAATGGGCGTCAACGAGACTGACCCAGAATGTGCCGAAACCTCAGTGGTTGGAAGATCGGATCGAAGCAGAGATACAACGTCGCACGGCCCAGAGACCCTTTTCTGTTGATTCCGAGCGACTCGCCAATGATCCCTCAGTGCAAGCATCCCCATTTGCGTCTGATATTTTACAGAGAGCAAGGCAGGAGCAAGGAAATATTGAAGCAGAGGTACGAAATGATATTCGTTCGTGGTTGAATCCAAGCTCGTTATCGATCGCTGAATTGGAAGACCTTCAGGAGTGGGGAACCGATGAAATAGGATTCGGGCTACAGTTTACGCCCCAAGAAGGACGCTCAGTCGGAGAAGAACAAGAGCGTCGTTATCTCACTGACCCGTTTTTCAAGGAATTAATCGATCGGACGGGAGGGCATCAGCGCGGGTTTCATCGTACTCCGCAGTCAACTGCTGAGGAGGACTTGGCAGAGCCCATCATAAAAGACATGATGGCGAATCTTCCCCAACAGCCTGTTCCGGAAGAGCCAGAGCAACCAGAGCGTCCCAGTTTCTTTGAACGACGCGCTCCCGGTCTTGAGGCAGCAACAGACCTTTATCGATTGGGACTTCCTGGGACGACACCAGAAGAGCAAGCGGAATTACGGTCCTCTTTTAACGTGAGTTCGTTTGATAAATTGCGTCGAGATATCTACGACAACGTAAAAGAGATTGAGGTTGATCCGTTAACAGAAGCGGAGATGGCGCGACTGCCTCTTGGTGATCCACGTCGGCGTCGCGGAGATGACGATCCGCGAAGAGGATATGTCGGGGCAGCGACGAATGAAGTCAGCGACCTTATTAGTGATGTGTCTATCAAACTCGCCAGTGGGGCATGGACAGTTGCAAATTCATTGGCGGTGCTTCCTGCGTTTGTAGGGTTGGATTCTAAGCTTGCAAAAGACTTTCGGAATTATGGGGATTTCAGAAGATCGTTGATGGCAGAGCGGTTATCCGATGATCAGAAGGAAGCAGATCATCTTCTCCAGTCATCTGAAAACTTTGGGGCGCTGGTAAAGTCCACGCTCACGTCGCGTGCTGGATGGAGAGGGGCAATCGGGATGGCGGTAGAGTCGCTGCCGTTTATGTTTGCGGCTGCCGGCACGGGGGCGGCAGCACGGGGCGTGTCAGCGTTACTGGGAAAGGCGATTGGACGAGGGGTGGTATCGCCTTCTGTACTAGCGTCAATGCCGATGTCTCTTATTCAGAAGATAGAAAGCACTGAGCGATTTATCTTGGGGGGATTTGGTGAAGGGCTGATTTCTGCGGGGGCGGCATTAGATGACATGAGTCGTGCTAACGGCGGTCAAATCACCCAAAGACATATTAATCACGCGTTAGCCACGGGCGTGGGTGTATCGGTCTTGGGTGCAGTTTCTAATCGTTTGTCTCGTCGGTGGGGAGTAGATGATTTTGATGACCTTGAAACATTAACTAATCGTATTAAAAGCGGAGAAATTGAAAGCGGGTTTTTAGCACGAGACCTAGCAGTCGTTGCTGCGAGACGAGCACGTCAAAACATGCAGAACACGAAAGGCCCACTGAATCTGGGGTTAGAAGATACACCCTTGAAGCGCACGGCGCGTGTGGCTCGGTTGGCAGGATCGGCGTCTGGGATGGAAGGTGTTGAAGAGTTAGGGCAATCCATTTGGGAACAGATGGTGATCAACCACGAGGAAGGCAAAGACTATTTCCATAAAACATCAGAAGCGGGATTTCTGGGGTTGGTTACGGGGGCCATCTCTGCTGGCGCACCGGGATTAGCCAGGAATGCGGTCCCTGAAGTTATTGAGGGATTAACGGAGGCGGCGAGAAATCCCGATGCGAGTAGAGAAGGTGAAGCGGAAGCGGGATTTATTTCGCGTCTCATGTCAGAACTGGGGATGTGGAATTTAGACCGGTATTCAGGAGATAACAATCTACTGGATGAGATTGACATTGAGTCACAGGCTCGCCAGAGCTACATCAATCGATTGAACCGGTTTCATAATGTGTCCGACCTTCAACTTCAGGGTGATCAGAATAAGGAGCAAAGCGCGAGGAAGTTTCGTGAGGCGGTGACCGGACAACCAGACCTCGATGATAGAGAACTGACCTTGCGCGAACGTCAACAGGCTGCGCTCTATGAGATAGAGCAGCGCATGAGTAACTGGAATGAGTTGAGCGAGGCAGCAGAGAACGAAGACCAGCGTCAGGCGTGGTCTGCGGCGTTAACCGTGGAGCAGTCATCGCTCCGGATCGCGCAGAACGAACTCGAGAAAGTAGAACTGCCAAATACGCCCACGCTCCCCGACCGCACGATTGTGGTTCACAACGACGATGATGCCGATTCTCGATGGCGTGAAGCTCATGGTGATACTCCTCGACCTGTGTCGAACGTCACTAACGCGTTTACCTATCAAAACGAAAGCAATCAGGTCGTATCGGTTGTTCCATCGGAAGAGTATTTCAATGAATTAAAGGAACGGAACAACCTTGAGGTGTCCTATGAGGATGTCGTGTCCCATGAAGCGGCGATGGAATCAGCGGATGCCTTGATTGAGAATAATGTTGAGGTGGCTGAAGAAATTCTTCAAGCGGCTGAGAACGGGCAAGGCAATGTAGTGTCGCCAAATACGATTGAGTATTACAACCAGTTACTCAGCGATGAGACGTTGCAGTTATCGAGGGATGAACTTATGCGTGAGGTGGTCGCGCATGAAATGTCTCGCCGCGCACTGGCCCGTTCGCGTGAAGGGCATGCGATAGAAGATGCCCCTCCGGATACAGATCCGGTTCACGTTGAACGAGAAAAATCAGCAACAGAGAAAATTATAGAAGCGGCAACCACTGTTGGGGAAGTGATTCCTGGCGTAAAAACCGCCACTGAAACAGTGGTCGCTGGTGCTGAGAAGGTTGGAGAGGTTGCGAAGAAGGCGGCGGAAACAAAGGTTGGTCAAGCAGCAACGACGGCGGCGAGAAAAACAAGAGACCTTGTCGCCCCAGTTGAGAAGGGTATTGCGGGTATTTTTGATGTTCCAAACTGGAAATGGATTCGTCGTGGGGGAACAGGGCTTGATAGAGCGAGGTTACCTGAGTCATTAATACGCCGTGAAGATGGTCAGTCGGTGGACACCGTTGACCAATTAAAGGAAGGCGAGATTGTTACATTTGGTGGTCGTCGAGCCACGGTCGTAAAACGTGAAACCAGAAAAGAAGGATACAGCGTCACGGTAGATCGCTCTCGAAAAGAGGCACGCACCGCCTATTTTCTTGATTTGACGCCTGATGTGTCTGAGCCAGCGGATGTGTCATCTGATATTCCGGGTCATGTTCAAAGTGAGGTTCCAGTGGCAACACGCGCCACAGAACTTCAATTCGAAGATGGGTCTGGGGAAGTCTTGATCGTGGGGTGGGATCCGAGTCTCACTCGATTAAACGAGGCAAAGGTTGATGACACGATCGAACTTGAAAGTTCGGTCACGACGGTTGAGATTGACGGGGAGAAGAAATCGTCGTTTCGGAAGATTGCTGGGGTCGTAGAAGACATTGATATTGGCAAAGACCGTGATGGGTTCCGCTATCTAGTCGCGACGATTAGAAATCCAGATACCGGAAAGACGTTTACAGTATTAGCGGATGAAATGTCATCCGTGGCAACAGGGCGAGACGCGGATCGGGCGAATGAGGCGAGAGAGGGACTGGTTGGGGAGTTTATCACTGGGCTCCAAGCCTCTCAGTTAGTGCGGTTAGCCAGTGCCATTCTCACGGCGATGCATCCTGGGGACGATTTACCACACTATCCTCGCATTCTAAATCAGCAAGGCGCAGCGGGGAGTGTCGATCATCATATTTACAGTGTTAATCAAATTACGATCCCTATCAGAATGTATGAGAAGTTTGTCCAGTTTATTGATGACAATTACCAAGGAACAGACCGGGCAAAGATCCTTTCTCGACTCAAGCCGGTTGAGGAAAACGGGACACCCGTACAAACACCCACAACGGTCACCATTGACTTTAACGAGATAGACCTTGGGTTTGTGACGGGCGGTTCCACGCCGGCAGCGATGGATATTGACACGCCGTTCCAACAATTGCTGGCATTTGCTGCTGCAATTAATGAGGGGCGTCCAGATGTGTGGATGCCAGGGGAAGGTCGTCACCGCACATTGCGTGAATTAATGGGCCGTGAGGTCACTGATGAAGACAGGGCTGATGCGAGTGTGCTGATTCAGTCTATGAATGAGAGCAGACATCGCTTGTCTCGTGGTGAAATGATGATCGGAACCGAGGCGTTTCAAGGGGATCCCGATCCAGATACCGGTCGCATGAAGGACGGGGATCCTCAATTACTCGCGGCGTTAATTTCCCATGAGCTTGGTCACGTTATTGACTGGATGTCGAATCGCACCATCAAGCGACAGGAACCGATCCTCGAAAAGATTCGAGGGTTATCGGGTCTGAAGAAATATCTTGAAAAACGCAACATTGAACGCGAAGGAAAGATTCGTGATGAGGTCGTTGAACTCAGTAGGATGTGGCGTCCGTTCGATCGAGAGGCGGCTAAGGATCCGTCTTTGAGTGATGAAGAGCGTCAGAATATTCAAAAATATGTGGATTATCGAGACACGGCATCCGAGTTATTCGCGGATGCTATGTCGGCATTACTGACGAAACCTGGGCTTGTAGAAACCATCGCTCCTACGTTTTTCAAAGACTTTTTCACCTATCTCGACACGCGTCCTGTGTTGAGAGACAAGTATTTTGAGATGCAATTGTTTATGGGGTCCACCGAAGACACCCCGGAACTGAACCTCCTTGACCAAGAAGGCAGACTCTCCGATGAGAATTTTGAGCTTGCCCACAAGGACATCGGCATGACAGATAAACGCGCCCTTGATATTTGGCGTGCCATTAAAACAGGGAGAGCGTTAAATGAATTAGAAGTGCCGTTTTGGTCAAAAGAAAACATCAACTACCGGTTTATGAAGGCTGCGAATGTTGTGTCATGGGTTCGCAAGGCATTGATTGATAGGCACTCGCCGATACAAAGAAAAGTGCGAGTGGTTGTCAAGGATCTGAAGTCCAAAGGCAGAACGTTAAATGAGTCGATCAACCCGACGTACCTACTCGCGCAAATTCCTTACATCGGAGCGAGAGTAAAAGAGTATATGCAGGGGAACTTCCAGCGCATGGCGATGAATCTCGCTGGAGCAGATATTTCGTGGCAGACCTTTGGCACCGTCATTCTTTACACGCGTGTGGCATCGGGGGCTCGCTCAGGGATGGCAAGTCCAGGGGCATTGACGCAGGACGAGGCGGTGTTGGCGCTGAAGAGATTTCGCCAACGGCTAAGAAAGGAACCGATACGTGTATCGGTCAATTCTGAGGTGCCAGTGGAGTTGCGTCCTGACAACTTTAAGCATGACCCTCGCATGATGGACAGAGAGAAGGTGCTCGACCGAGAGTTACAGCGTTTCAATGAGGCCACATGGAGTGTAGTGAAGCAGTCCTACGAAGAAGGACTGATGAACAAAGAGACATATGAGGCATTGGAGGCGAATCGAAAGAAGGGGCATTTTTATGCGACCTTCAGATCCCTCTACCACTTAGGTGAAGATGTAACGGCGTCCGTCGAAAAACAAGAAGGAATGCTTGAGCCTATTCAAAATCCTGCGACTGCCACCATGATGAAAATGGCAGTGACGCTTCGGAAGATTGAACTCAATAACGTCAAACGAAACACGATGACGTTTATACAGACGTATTTCCCTGAAGATGTCGGTCTTCCGACGCAAACGGAAATAACAGCAGAGGATCGCTATAAACCGGTACAGGCGCGTGCCAAGTTGAAAGCTGGGAAGGCGCAGAAAGATCGACACTTGGTGACGTGGAGACAGGATGGACGCACGGAAGCACGCTATGTTGAGAAATATATTGCGGAGTCGTTGAATCAACAACCAGCGCAATATAACAATCTCATCTTGCGACTCCTGAAAAACTTCAACAGTAGACTATTTCGCCCGTTGTTTACAGTGATGAACCCTGGGTTCATGGCGATCAATTTATGGAGGGATTTCTGGAGATTCTATAAGGCAATGTCCCATGGGCGACGGGGGATCCTGAAACAAATGGGTCTTCGTGCTGACAACCCTGAGTATAAAGATCGGAACGTCAGTTTAGGAAAAGCCATTCGCTTGTATTTTGGGGCCGCTCATCGACTCGCACGAACGCGAGCCTTTGGGAGAAAAGAGTATCGAGGGTTTAAGTTCTTCGGGAAGAACATCAAGCTCGGGCGCTTGTCTCAGCGACAACGAAAACAGTCAGAGCAAGCGTGGAAGAACTTGTCGGATGCCCACAAAATCATGGCGTTCGGGATTACCTACAACGACCAGATGATGGGAAAAGACGCCGATCATAGCCTCGAGCAAGAGTATCTTCAGAAGTTCGGGATCGACCTGAACGAGGCGTCGGGACAGCGGAAATTCTGGAGCCGAAAGAACTTTGGCGCAATGAGAGACTTTATTAAAAAAACCGGGGACTACATTGAGACGCTTCCCAAGGCGGCAGCACTCACACATCTGGCCTCATTTGAAGGCGGAGACATCTCACGGTTGACGAAGAAGGAAGCGCAGTTTATTCGAGCCCAAGTTGGAAGTCCCGACTTCCTTTCTGGTGGCACCATGACCGCATGGTCGAATGAACTGTTCCTCTTTTCCAATGCCATGATCCAGGGATGGCGTGGAGACTGGCATACCGCTACTGATCCAGAGACGCGAGGGGGGTATCTCACGAAGATGATTGGGGCTCAGGTTCTTCCCAAGTTCCTTATGATGATGGCCTACAGCGGGATACTTGGCGGGTCCGATGAAGACGATGACGAAGAAGGATTAAGCACTATGATGCGCCAACTCCCGTCATACGATTTGATGAATTACTTCATCCTGCCGTTGTGGCGTGGGGAACAAAGCGGATTACCTTTGTATCTTCGCATCCCGCTCTCTGATACTGACAGGGTGCTCACGGGTGTCATGTGGACGATCTTCCAGAACTACATGAACAAACCGGATGCAGAATTCTTAGGTCAGATAGCTGACTATAGAGAGGATGTCACAGGGGAGAATACCCTGACGCGCCTGATGGATGGGCTGGCGTATGGTGCATCGTTTGCGTTTATGTTTGCGGGGGACAATGTTCCTACTATTACCCCGACGATTAAAGCTCTCGGCGACACGTTTGACTATATTTCCTACCTAGGTGATAACGAGCGTCCGGGGCCATATGATGCGTTTCGTGGTCAGCCAGTACTAAGTAACCAGGCGCGGAGCCAGGGGCCAGATGGACTCAAGAGAGGTTCGACTCACCGCCTGTTCCTCGAATATATGTGGAACCAACTAGGTGGGGGCATCATCCATCGGTTTCGACGGCAACAGGATCTCAGGCATGTAGATGCTGACATGTTGGAGCGTGTCACTGAAATGCCCCTGATCTCAAACATCGTAGGGCGCTTTATTCGACGCGCCGATTATGGGACTCGTGAACAGCGTCAACCCACAGAGAGTGCAGTGGAGAGGTCTGATGCTGAATGGAATACCGACGAAAAAAACGCTGTAGAGAACTGGAAGTCGATGATTACTGGGGATGTTGGCTTTCTTGACCAGTTAAAGTCGATGATTACTAGGGATGAGATATTTCAATTAGACCGAGCAACGCGCACCGATCCAGACAACATCCCGACGCTCATCCTAACCGGCATGGAGAATGTTCGCCGTACTGTATACCCCCACAACCTGCTAACTGATTGGGAGACAACTGGAAGCGGAAAAGAATATTTGTATCAGGATAAATTCAACAAGAGGCTGGGGGAGATTAGGGAGAAAGTGTCCTATGGATTAGCTCAAGCAAACCGTTTTCCGCTTGCTGATGTGCTTAGACCTGCTGCTTCCACTACGTCACGAGCCCAGATTCTCAACAATCGGTTCGACCTTCTGAGACAGAATGTTATGACTGATCTTGAATTCGCGAATGAGATTCAGCAACTTGTTGCCTATAGACCTTCATTGATTGATGGATCGATGCGAAGCGCAGACGACACACTCGTCGGTCTCTTGAAGCCAGAAGCCTATCAAGCCCTAATATTTGCGGTGCAGGACTTGGTGAAGGACCGTGCGTTGAAATTTGAAGAGAGGGGCAACCTGCAAGAGTTTTCTGATATTGATCCATTGGAAGAGGAGGTGCTAGGGCGTCCTAGTCGGTCAAACAGACCGTTTCAGATAGGACAGAGACAAGAATGGGCGAAGGAGTTGATTCCTGATTATCTAGCCACAGAAGAGACCGTGTTGAGGCGTGATGTGGTTGGACAAGAAGATGTTGAAAAGGTGCGAGCATTACGACGAGCGGCGATAGAACGACGGAGAAGATTTCTGATGAAGGAAAGGGAACCTGACCGCCCCCCTGAATCGGGACTCTCCATTTCTGGACTTTTCACGTCGGACGATCCTGATCAGTGATAAAGGAACATAACCCGTATAATTAAGAGAGCATAGGGAAGGATAGAAGACGATGGCAACTGGAAACGTCATGCCTGACCCCAAATTTACGGGGTTAGATAACAACGGCAACCCCCTCTCAGGGGGAAAAGTCTATTTTTATAGTGCTGGCACGACCTCGCCACTCGACACCTACACAACAAGCGCGTTAACAAGCGCCAATACGAACCCTGTTGTGCTGGATTCTGGTGGTCGGGCCACGGTGTATCTGTCAGCAAACGCGTACAAAGTTATTTTGAAGACCAGCGCGGATGCCTTGGTCTGGGAGCAGGACAACGTCCAGTCGCTCACGCTTCAGCAGACTGTGATTGGAGAGAACCTCCCCATGTTCGGGACGGAAGAGCGATCGGTGAACGACACGTCCTATGCATCAGGCACCACGGCTGACAAGTTGAGTCCCACGACGAAGATTCTTCCGCTGGACAGTGCCAATGCCACTGGGACATGGGCGCTCCGGGGAATGCTCAAGACGGGCAATGCGAGTCATGCGGCGACGGCGGGTTTAGTGAATCTCAGTGATGGCTCTCCTGATACAGCACTCGTCGAGATCACCTCGACCTCGACGACTGGAGAGATTAAAACATCTGGGGCAATTACGTTCGCCAGTGGCGGCAGCGTGAAGAACTACGGGGTCAAACTCAAGAGTGCGAACAGTGCCACATACGTCACGGCCTGGGGGCTCGAACTCGTTCGCACAGCGTAGGAGATAGGAATGGCAAAAGTTAATGACATACTGCAAAACGTCAGGATTATGGCAAGTTCTCCCTATGCCCTGGCGTTTCCTGCTGCTGATGCTGCGGGAACCCTAACGAGCGATGGGTCAGGCACACTGTCGTTTGCGTCTACGTCGTCGAGCAAAATCGAACTGGTACATGAAAGCTCAGGCACGAATAGCACTATATCCGATAATAATTTCGTCACTTACGATCTGGGTGGCGCAATGAACATGAACGTCTATTTTTTGATCCTCTGGCAGTTGTATCCGCAGTCGGCCAACACAAACGATCCCAGACTCTATTTGACAAATACGTCAACCCAGTGCGGGGTGATGACGGAGGCAAATATTACTGCGGGAACGCCATTAGGTGGCCTGTCGTTTCTTGGGCCGATGGCGCGAGGATCTGCGACCGCGTGGACGAGTTGGTCTGTGGGGGGGCATTCAACGTCAGGCTATTTCACATCGATGACCTCGTGGACTGCTAGCACTACAAAACAGATCGCGATCCGTGGTTATCCGCAGAGCGGTGGAACTTGTGGTTGGTCTTGGAACATCTATAAGGTGTCTCCAATTACGCTTCTCTAGGGGTTATGTATGCACATATCAGCGTTTGTCAAAGTCGATAACGGGATGTTTATCGAGCGACCACAGGAGAACATGGTTTCGCCTGAGTATGAGTGGGTTCCGCTCCCTGACGATGGCCCTAATCCAGATCCGATCAATCAACGTTACTCTGGCGATCCCGAAGATCCGTTTCGTGCGGCCACGCCAGAAGAAGTCGCGGAGGCACTTGATTACAAAGCGAATATGCAAGCTGAGGATCGACTGTCTGAGTCCGTTCAAACTCAAGCTATGGTTGATCTGCTTGTGGAGAAATCAGTTATCACGAGGGCCGAATATATCGACTCTCTGAAAGACCTGCTTAAGGAGTCCTAATATGCCTTCACAATTTCCAGAAAACAATGTCACCGGCACCCTGACTGCCGAGAAGGTCGTCACAACGGATACCTCTGCAACGAGCCTCGATGTCGCTGGTGGCCTCACAATAGGCTCTGGAGATGTGGCCTTAGTGGGCGTAGACGGGAAGCTGAGTGGCCCATTAAGTTCAACAATTATTGATGACCTCAGTGGGGCGAACCTCACAACGCTGAACGCCAGTAATTTGTCGTCAGGAACCGTGGCAACGGCTCGACTGGGGTCAGGCACGGCATCGAGTAGCACCTTCCTCCGTGGAGATGGCTCATGGGCAGCAGCCGGTGGCGGGAAAGTCCTTCAGGCGGTGTCAGCCACCTACGGCACACAAGTTACATCAACCTCTTCTACATTAGCTGACACCGGACTTACTGTCGATATCACCCCCGCGAGCACAGATAATAAAGTCCTCGTGATCGGCAGTATCAATGGATGTCGAAAAGATGGCTCCACGGGATTAGGATTGCGATTACTGCGCGATTCGTCAACGCTGGCAGACTTTGAGGGACTTGGAGGGTATGACGCTGGATCAGGCACGATAATGTTTGGTGGTGTGGGCTTTGCCTACCTCGACTCACCCTCAAGCACTTCAGCTGTAACTTTTAAAGTGCAACAAAAAAATACGCTTGCTGCGGGGACAACATACGTTCAGGGATCGAATGCGGTTAGCTTTATTGTCGTCTTGGAGGTCGAAGGATGAGTTACGCTTTATTTGAAGATACCTCTCATGTTATTACGTGGAAGCGACCTGCTGCGAGGTTTGTGGTTGAAGGTGTTGGTTTTGACGGCACTATCCGTCTGTGGGAAGGGCCAGGGGAGCAGCCGACTGAAGCAGAACTCGCGGAATGGACGCAGGAATTTAGAGATGAAGGCATCGCTGCTGACCTGCACGCCGAAAGTTTGATCAGTGATGCAGCCTTAGCAGGAATGTATGCGGTCTTTGAATCCATGAACGGCTCTCCTCCAGATGACGACGAGAAAGCTACCCTGCATGAATCAATGAAGAACAACCTGAAGGAGAGTTCCTGATGCGTAAAGTATTGTTTACCCTGTTGCTACTGGTCTGTCTCTCAACACCAGCTATTGCTCAAGACACAGAGAACCGTAATTTCACCTTTACTTACCTAGATGCGGTGAGTGCTGACGAGACGACTTCCACCGCGATTCCGGTGAACTCTTTTGTCAACTTCAGTATTTATGTCGAGTGGGGTTCGAGCACCAATGCTGGTGTTATTACGATCGAGGAAGCCTACGATCCGACTTACACTGGGACATGGTCTTCGATTGGCACCGTTACCTGGAGCGCAGCATCCTCGACTGATGTCTTTCATCAGCGTGGTTCCTTCAGAGCCTTGCGCGTGCGAGTGAGCACGGCGGTCGGTGGTGGTGGGACGGTCACAGTGAAGGCGATTGCTCGTCCTGGAGCTTCCTAATGCCTATGAGCAATGGCAACGGCGGCCCGTGGTACACGCGATTCGTCGCAAGCGTGGGCGTGCCTTCAGCCATTGCGCTATTTCTCGTGTGGTTTCTCTCTAGTCAAGTGATGTCAGCTATTCAAGAGCATGCCGATTCCAGCGACGTGCTTCTTCGCGAACTCCTAAGCGTATCGAGGCAAATTTGTTTGAACACTGCTGAAGATGCAGTGTCGAGGGCTGCATGTTTGACGCCCCGATAGGACAACATTATGGGCCGACCACGCAAGCCACGCCGACAATGTGTCGAGTGCGGCAAAGAGCTTTCGACCAACCCGAACGCTAAGCGGTGTGGAGATTGTTACTTCGCCCGTAAGGGGATTCCGAGTAAAGCTCGACCGAAGCCGACCTGTGAGGTGTGTGGCAAGGAAGTTAGCAAACGTGCAAAGAAATGTATTGATTGCTGGGATAACCGTGGAAGTAGGAAAGAAAAACCAGAAGAAGAGAAGCGCACGTACCGTGAGCCCTTAGCGGATTACGAGGAGGCTCGTCGCATCTGGTCGCTTGAGATCGGACGGAAGAACGAGAAGCTGAAAAAACCTCCAAAGGCTCCCAAGGGGAGACGACAGCGTTACGTCGTGTTACCGGACGTGCATGCCCCCTTCCATGACACCGCCGTCATTGCAGATATCATTAAGCGCGAAAAAGACAAAGCCTCAAAGCTCATATGTATCGGTGATATTTCTGATGCGTATTCCTTTAGTACATTTTTGAAATATGACCGCGTCACCTTTTCGGATGAATGGGCGCATGTCACCGCGTTACTTGCGACTCTCTCGGAAAACTTTCCTGAGGTCGAGATCATTATCGGCAACCACGATGAGCGTCTTGAGAAGCGCCTTCGAAACCATCTGACTGAGGACATGATCGATGCCGTGATGTATATGACGGGCGGCACGCTCTGTCCATTAACGGCCCTCACGAAGCAGTTTGAGAACATCACCATTGCGAGACACGAAGTCCCCGGCACCACACATACAGTGGACTGGTTCACCACGATTGGCGATGCGTGGCTCGGCCATCCACAGAAATTCAGTCGAGTTCCAGGAAATGCGCTGAGGGCGCTCGAGGACTGGCTCTTGGATGTGGAGTCATCCCTGGGACTTGACCGTTTCCGCGTCATTGTTCTGGGGCATACGCACCAGTTGGCCTTGATTCCGTGGCGTTCGAACTCAATGCTTGTTGAATGCGGGTGCGTTTGTAGAACTCAAGGATACCAATTGAGCCCGAGGCTGGGAGGCCGGCCTCAAAAAAAGGGGTATGTGTGGTTCGAACAAGTGGACGGCATTACTGATATGAACTCCATCGGCATGCACTGGTATTCGGATGTCGAATGATAGAGACCGCAGCCCACTCCTCGTTGAAATCCTTGCTGCGCTAGGTGACGTTCGTATCTCTGAGCGATACCTGATCGACGAGGAGAACAAGAAAACACACTTCCTCCACGGGACACAGAGCGGGGAAGAGATCGTGATTAATGAAGCCGTGGCGATCGTGCCAACGCTCATCCACGAGTTAATTCATTTCGTGCGCCCAGAGTGGACGGAAAAGACCGTGCGTCGATTTACCACACGATTAGTGAGACAATTGAGCCACTCCGAAGTGAAGGCTATCTATGAACAGTATCGAGAACGAAAGGTGGAGAAGCGTGAAGACGGGTAAGATTTTCATTCATGGCGTAAAAACCCCAGCCGACCACATTCGATTTATCCTGCATTGGTTTACGGATACCCTGACCAGTAAATACCACCGAGGCCAGCAAGAACATGGCGGTCTCTGTTTTGAAAAACCCAACATGCTCCAGCACGCTGAAGAAGAAATCCTCGATCTTGTTGTCTATCACAAGACAGCCAAAGACCAACTCGCCCGGATGGCCCTTGATGGGCAAAGCGCCATGGACGCCTATACCTTTTTATATGGCGAGCCTCCGCAATGAGTTACCTGTTGTTGTTTTGTCGTGGGTTGATTATGGTGGGGTTGGTGTCATGGCAAACGCGAGCGATTCAGCTTGGTGAATTGCGTCGGATTGCGTTTGGCAGTTTTTTGATTGGGTGCTGGTGGTATGGGAACGTGATTGCGGCGGTAGAGCAAGTGCCATATGGGTTTTTTCCCTATGCCACCGGATCGATGGTCGGTGCAATACTTGCAATGAAAGTGAGTCCGGGGCGTGGCAACTAAAGACGTATACGCATTACTGGAAAAGCATGAGGGCATTCGCCTCAAGCCCTACGACGATGCGACTGGGGCCACGCTATCAAAGGGAGATGCGCTTGAGGGATGGCTCACCATTGGCATCGGGCGCAATCTGACTAGCGTGGGATTAACACGGGATGAAGTGATGGTCTTGCTGAAAGCTGATGTGGAAAAAGCCACTGCTCGAGCCAAGCAATACAAATGGTTTGCTGGCCTGAACTCTGCTCGCCAAGCGGTAATTGTGTCGATGATCTTTAACATGGGATCCATTAACGGGTTTGTCAAAATGCGAGAAGCGATTGCCGTGAAGGACTGGAAGGAAGCGGTTGCTGAGATGCATGACTCCAAGTGGGCCACCCAGATCGGCGCAGGGCGCTTGTCAGACCTTACGGAGATGATGCGAACCGGCAAATGGTCATCGTGAACACCATTACGGGGCATCACGTTGACGCGGGTGTGGGTTTTCTATATACTCCACACCATGCTGACAAAAACTCATATACAGGCACTCCGTCGAGTGCCTGACGATCAAAGTCGATTAGGGAAAGCGTTGGAGTTGGGAGGGGTGACGCAAACAGCGATGGCCCAGGATCTCGGTCTAACCCAAACATATATTAGTGACGTGGTGCGTGCTCGGTATCAGACGATTACGGTGCAGAATGCGTATCGCTTTAGTAATTACTTCGGGTGTACGATTGAAGATTTGTTTCCCCCTTCTGCGTTCAAAGAGAAAGACCGCCAGTAATCATTCAAAGGGAGGATGAGTATGAAGGTGTTAAACGAGGAGTGGGCTGACAATGATGAGCCAATGCATACCCCACTTGAGGAAGGATGGGGAGTGATACCACCGGAACCATTGCCAAGCGTTGTGATGTCTCCATCAATTGTGAATGTTGCAAGCGCCTTGTGCGCGGCCCAACAACACATCACGCCAGTGTTCGCTGAAGCGAAAGCGGATTTCTACAATTCGATGTATGCGGATTTCACTGCCGTGCGAGAAGGTATTCGTGAACACTTTGGCGCGGCTGGTCTAGCGTTGGTGCAATGCCCGACGTTTAATGCGGCGACGGGGTATGTGGAAGTCACGACTATGATTATTCATGGGGAGTCTGGTGAATATATCCAGAGCACCCTTGCGGTCAAACCTGAAAAGCCCGGTCCACAGGCGATTGGGTCAGCAACGACCTACGCAAAACGATACAGTTTGGCTTCGATGGTAGGCGTCGTGCCGACAAACAACCGACTCGCGTCTGGGGCCAAAGAGGATGACGATGGCGAGTCAGCGACCACAGACCCCCGGAAGAACCCAAGTGGGATGAAGAAACCGGGCGCGAAGAAAACACGCCAGAGCAGCAAGAAAAAAGGCGCAGTCACTAAACAGCAGAGGGAGTCGAAGGACAATGTCTCAACCAGTCCGAACGAGCCTGAAAAAGCGTCTGAGTCGGTGGACGATGAGAAGCAACCGGAACCACCTCTCGGAGGAATCGATGGCTGGTAGTGAGCCGACGCTCACCTTTCGTGAGTCAGACCACACCTATTGGGTTGGCGATCCTGATGAGGGGACGCGCCTCTTTTCAGCCACACAAATCGGAGCAGAGGCGGGGTTAGTAGACACCCGCTTCTTCTCCCCGGCGGCTGCGGAGCGAGGCACGTTCATTCATTCGGCGACGGAGTATCTGGATCGTGAGGACGTTGAGCTTCAAGAAGATGATCTGGATGAGGCGATTGTGCCGTATATCGTGGCGTATAAGAAGTTTACGGCGGAGTGTCATCCTCAGTGGGAGGGCATTGAAGAGCAGATGTGTGACCCTCAACTGGGGATTGCCGGCACGATCGACCGGTGGGGGTATATGAACCCGACAGGCAAGAAGAAAATTCGCGTGGTCTTGGATATTAAAAGCGGGGCGTCTGCGCCCTACCATGCCGTGCAACTGGCCTGTTATCAGCATTTGGTTACCAGGAAGTTATTACGGATGGGGAACGCGCATCAGCACAACAGTAGTAAGCCTCTTGTGGAGCGGTACTGTTTGTATATTACGAAGCGTGGCACCTACAAGTTAACGAAGTTTTCGGACGTGCAGGACATCGCCGTCTTCATGGCGGCGAGAACACTCGTGATGTGGAAGAACGAACACAAGTTGATCGGAAAGACTAGCTAAGGAGGGCGATGTGTCGAGAGAACAGGAAACAAAACTTGGTGGATGCTGGAAAAAGCAGTCTCGTGATGGCTCGAAGGAGTTTTACAAGGGGAAGATTGAGATTAGCACCCTGAAAGAAGCTGTCAAGAAAGCGGGACTGAAAGATGGTGATAAAATGGATATCACGCTCTGGGTGAACAAGGAGAAGTTCAGTGAGAATTCTCCGGACCTGAACATGGTGGCGGGGCCACCGTATGAAGCCCCTGCACGGCAGGAACCCCCAGACGACGACGTGCCATTTTAGTTCCCCACATGCGCTCCCACCTTCCCCTTTCAGGAAGTTAGCGCATGCCCTTACCCCGTGTTAGTCCGTGCGGGTGGGGAAATAACGGACTACCATTTAATGCTCTGGAAAGGAGACTGAGATGGCGCGTGGTCGCATGGTGTCGAAGACACTAGGTAGTAGTCGTCGGTTCAAACAATTAGAAACATCAAAGCATGGTCTCAGCGAGTTTGCACAAGTTCTCTTTGTGCTTATCTTGAGTCATGCTGATGACTTCGGTCGGCAGGATGGAGATGCGTTCACGATCAAGCATCGCGTCTTTCCTGTAAGCGATCGGTCAGAAAAAGATTTCGCAAAAGCACTCAAACTTCTCCATGACGTGGGATTGATTGCGTGGTATCAAATCGAGGGAAAGCACATCATTGAGGTCGCCAATTTCAGCGACCACCAGGTTGGTCTGCACAAACGGACAGCAAGCAAGTTCCCCGATCCTCCCACACGACGGACGCGGCGCGAGCCCAGAGCCGTCACAACATCTGTCGCACCGAAGGAAGATGTCGTTGAGGGACGTGCGCGTGAGATGATGCAGTTTTACATTGAGGAATACTCCAAGATACGCAAGCAACCCTATTTACAGCATCGTTTACAGGCAGAAAAAGACCTTGGTGAAGCCAAGATTCTCTGTATGGCGTACAACGACGATGATCTGAAGCGCATGATTACGCAGTTCCTTGGGATCAGCGATAACCATCCAAGCCTGAAGGGATTGGTGAGTGGGAAGCAACGGACGCTTCCGATGTTCAGTCTGGTGGCGGGTTCGATTGCTACGCAACTAGACATCCAAGGGGTTGTCGCATGACCACAGACACCCCCCATGACCTTGATGCTGAGCGCGCCGTGCTCGGTGGCGTTATGGTCAGGCCAGAGTCGTTGATTGAACTCGCCCCTGTGCTGGAACCAGATGATTTCTTCCGTGATGTGCATCGCACGGTGTATCAGGAAATGCTGGGGCTCACAGAGCGTCGAGTCACGATTGATTTGATTACGTTAAAAGATGCCCTTGAACACGCCAACCAACTGGAGTCGGTAAACCTTGCGTATCTCTCCTCGCTGACGGATGGGGTGCCACGTTCGATGAATATCATGGCGTATGCCAAGGTCGTCAGTGACCACGCTGACCGCCGTCGCTTGATGACTGTCTGTCGTCAGGCTCTCGCTGATATCCCCGCCAGTGTGACACCCGAAGACGTGGCGACCACGGTGGTGGATGAGGTGCGCCGTGCGGTGCATGTGCGCGGTGAGGCCGGCGAGTCGCTGGGGTCAATTTTAACAACGGTCATGGAGAGTCTGAACCATGAACCGCAGTGTGTGCCGACCGGCATTAAAGCCCTTGATGATCTGGGGTGCGGGTTTCGGCCCGGAGAACTAACCCTCCTGGCTGGGCGTCCCAGTCATGGCAAGACGGCGCTTGCGTTACATATGGCCCGTGCGGTCGCGAAGACGGATCCTGTTTATATCGCGAGTTTGGAGATGACCAAGGATGCCTTGGCACTTCGATGGCTGGCCTCTGATGCCTCCGTCTCGTTTGGAGCGTTGCGTCAGAATGTATTGACCCCGACCGATTACACCAAGATCGCAGAGTCGATTTCTGCCCTGAGTCGCCTCCCGATTACGGTGGATGACCATGGTTTGATTGGCCTGAGTGATTTGCGCCGCGCTATGGTCGGCGGTCGGGGTCTCCTGATTGTGGATTACGTGGGGTTAGTGCAACCCCCTCGTGGCACGTTGTCCGATAACCGTGTGCAACAGCTTGGAGCGGTCTCGCGTGGCCTGAAAGCGATTGCTCACGACCTCAAGGTCAGTGTCTTGGCGTTGAGTCAATTGAACCGTCAGGTCGAGCATCGCGGCGGTGATGCGATGAACGCCGACCTGCGAGACTCTGGGGAGTTAGAGCAGGACGCTGACCAAATCTTTTTAATTTCTCGCCCACATCTCTTTAACGAGTCAGAACCCGTAGACCGGTGCGTGGTGAAGGTCAGCAAGCATCGTAACGGGGAGTTAGGTCGCGCCGAACTGGTCTTTGATGGCTCAACGCAGCGGTTTCGACCGCGACAGGCGGGTGATGCCCCACTGGTGGAGGCGTCGAGTGATGACCAGAAAATGAAATCGTGGGGAAATAATTCATGGTAGGAGGAAACGATGAAGCCTGATTATGGGTGGTTTATACAGAACTGGAGAGACTCCGCGCATGTGCAATTGCTGGGGTCTCAGGAGTTAGCGGAGTTTGTGGGGCAGGTCACGCGGAAGGCGGCAGAAGTCGGTCGCGATGACCATGACACGTTAATTGGGCATTGCCTCTATCGGGCGCTCTATGAGCAGGACCAATGGGGTTCCATGGGGGCCATCATTAATGACATTTCTGACCCGTCGCTGGTCTGGACGCAGACGGTTGGTCCGATCCGCACGGCGAGTCGCTGTCTCCGTGATGACAACAGCCCCTTCTTGGGTCTGGGCATCTCAGGGTTCTGGTTGCTCGGGAAGGTGCTGGATGGGGTCTTAACGCGGGATATTGAGTCTGGTGACCGAGCGGCGCATGGGCTCTTGGCGTTCGCGCAGCAGTCCGGAGCGTCGTATATCCGCTGGTTTGGATCGCATGATTGGGCTGGCGGAGTGGATACGCGAGAGCGATTAAACGAGGACTACTGGAAGGCGGCGGAAGACACCATTCTCATTTTGCATGAGCATGGTCTTCTGAGCGCCATTACCCTCGCCACGCGTCGAAAGTTACTGGTGAACCCCGGATTCGAAGACGCAATAGAGTACGTCGAGCGGTGGGCGAAAATCATTGCGAAGCATCCAGACAAAGTCTGTCTGGTGGAGATAGCGAATGAGGGAGAACATCCCGACAACGGATGGGATTCAGAGGAACTGCGAGAACTCCTCTTGGTATTCCAACACGCGATCGGTTCATCGTCTCCGACGCCAGTGGCCGTGACTGCCCCGCTCGGAGAAACATGGCAGGACCAGGAACCTGCGCTGATGCACCTGTATTCTGGCGCGAATGCGACGGCTGGCACGATTCACTTTCCGCGCAAAGAAACGGCCTCTGAAGGCCCGTGGCGGTGGGTGCGTCAACCGTACCATGTTCACACGGGGGTGGCGGGGGTGCCTGAGATGCTGGTGGATAACGAACATCAGAAGTGGCGTTCAAGTCACGGGGGGCAGATCGTGGAGGTTGCTGCTGCTGCGCCGATTGTGGCGTGGGTCTGTGGATGTGCGATGTCCTGTCACCATGACCAAGAGGGCGTATTTCCTGACCCTGATGGGTGGTCTGGGCCAGAGTATGATGCGTTACGGCATGTGTTCAAGACCGTCGTTCCACAACTGCCGGTGGATTTACCGAACTGGCATACGGTGCGAGCCGGTCGCACGGGGCATCCGTTCCCGATGGTGGAGGCGTATCACTGGACGTTCAGTGGGCATCCTGATGGCGTGTCACGCGCCTATGCAGCCACGCGTCATCACCAATACGTGATGGTGCTCACGGGGATTCGTGGGGAATGTCCCCTTGAAGATGTGCAAGCGGTGCCATATCGGGTCGTGAGTCTCTTGACGGGGAACACGGTGTATCACGGCCATGGTCCGTATACCTGCCGGCAGGAACTTGGTCGAGCCCAGGTCGTGATTAGTGACTGAGAAAGATATATTGCCCACGGGTGTTGCTTGTCACCCGCTTTCCGCCGTGTTGAACCGTGCGGTGGGCGACAACGGTTCATTTCTTGCGTCTGATGATTGCGCGTGTCAGGCGTGTCGGGAGTCAGCGCGTATTTTGGGGTTACCTGATGTTGATTCGTCTCTTCCAGTTAGACGGAAAACTTCCTAATCTCGCGTTGATGCGGATTGCCGCGCACCACAGAGCACAGGGCGATGATGTTGAGCTTCGTCGTGCTGGGAATCTCACTGCGATACAACCGCATCTTGATGATCGTCCCGCTGATCGGATCTACGCCTCAACAATTTTTACGCATACACGCCCTGTCGCTGACGCCTTCCAGACTGTCTATCCAGATGCCGTGATTGGAGGCACAGGATGGGATGGCATGTCCACGCTGGATGATGCCGGCATCCCTTCGATAGGGCCACTGGATTACACCGACTATCCTCGATGGACATCATCCATTGGATTTACGCAACGAGGATGTCGCTTGAAGTGTTCGTTTTGTGTCGTGCCAGCGAAAGAAGGAGCCGTCCGTGAGGTCAACCGGATCGCTGACATTTGGCGCGGTGATCCATGGCCGAGACACATTCTCCTGTTGGACAATGATTTCTTTGGACAGGATGGATGGGAGGCTCGCATTCACGAGCTTCAGGAGGGGCAGTTCAAAGTGTCGTTTAATCAGGGCATTAATGCCCGGATGCTTACTGATGAGACAGCGGCGGCGATTGCGTCTGTGGATTATCGGGATGATGGCATGAAATACAAACAGATTTATACCGCATGGGACAATCGGAAGGACGAAGACCGCTTGTTTCGTGGACTTGACGCGTTAGTGCGTCATGGAGTGAAACCGAAACATGTGATGGTGTATATGTTGTGCGGATACTGGCCTGACGAAACCCACGATGACCGCGAGTATCGTCGGAAAACACTTCGTGCGTTTGGGGCGATGCCCTACCCGATGCCGTATGTTCGAACGAAAGAACTTGTCGGATTTCAGCGATGGGTACTTGGGCATTATGACCAATACTTCCCATGGGAGGAGTGGAAAGCGGCGAAGTATGAACCCAGGAATCTACGACAGCATGTCAATCAACGAACCTTTGCATACAAGGAGAACCTATGAGTTTTACCTTTGACCCGACCAAGGCGTTTGGGGATCCGGATCCCCCGGATATCCCAGAGGATACCAGTGTGCTTCGAGACAAAGTGGCCCGTTTCTTTCGCGACCACCCGGACTGCTGGATTGATGCCTCGCGTCTTCTACAGCTTGGGGGGATGTATGGATGGCGTTCTCGCGTTTCCGAATGTCGCACACAATTGGGGATGAAGATCGAGAATCGGCAACGTCGAGAGAAACGACGCACCATTTCCGAGTATTGTTTTAGGCCAGCGGAACGCTTATTTCTTTTAACATCAGAAGATGCGACAGGCAGCGAAGGTTGATCGGAATCAAACGGAGATCATTCAGGCACTCAGGAAAGCTGGGAAGGGGCAGTTGACCGTCTATTCCCTGGCCGGGATGGGCAACGGAATTCCAGATTTAATTTGCGGCGTGAATGGAAAAACGTATTTGGTGGAAGTGAAAGATGGTTCGAAGTCCAGTTCCGCCCAGAAACTCACGCCGATGCAGGAACAGTTTTGTGCGACATGGACGGGGCGTCCGGTAATGATTCTCCGTGACACGGACACGGCTCACGCATGGGCCGTGGCGTTAACCCAAGGAAAGGATACGGATGAGTAAACAGACACGGTTCTATCAATTGATTTGTGAGGGTAGGTGTAATGAGGCGTCTCTTCGCCAGCAATACAAAGCGGCGATGTTGGTGTCGGCACACGCGAAGATGCAGTTTGGGGGATCGCAACCCTGTGCCACGTCGGAGTTAAAGGAGGTCGTGCGTCGGTTGCGCTATACCCCTCACGTTATGAGCCATCAGGATGTGGCGACCTGCACACAGTGCAGTACCTCGAGGACGTATGGCAATACAGCGACACACTTCTGGGGACGGAATACCCGCGAACAAAGGACTCAGCATGATCGTCATTGATCTATGTAAGACCGAAGCGTATCGCCAGTTGTTACGGCAACCAGACGATGGGTTTAATCACCGTCGCACCCACACCGTGACGCAACCCGGAGATCCCGATCGCACGGTGTCGTTGAAGAAAGTGAAAGACCGGTTTATCAGTCAACTGATGCACCGCCAACTCGCGATTCACGGAGATTTGTAATGCCCTTTGAAAAAACCGGACGGAACACGAACAAGAGCCCCAGTGGGCGTACCTTTACCGATAAACAGGTGAAGCTCTACTACGCCACGGATGGGTTCACGAAGAAGACGAGGAAGAAGGCCACGAAGAAGACGAGGAAGAGACGAGCGTGAGTCCGAGTCCTGTCTTCACTGGACGCGTGTCGGCTGATGGCACCCTCCAGTTGCGTTCGCCCACCAAATACAAGCGGCACCTCCGGGGACTGGCCGGCAAGGACGTGGTGCTCGTGGTCCGTGAACCCCATGAACTTCGGAGTGGATCGCAAAACAACTACTACCACGGGGTCGTGGTGGCCCTGTTGGCTGAGGAGTGGGGGTGTACCCCCGCCTCAGTCCATCAGGACTTGAAGCGGGAGTTTGGGGTGCGTTCGACGGCGACGCTCGAGGCTAATCAGTTCGAAGCCTACCTTGCGAAAATTCGAGCATGGGCGTTGACGGAGTTTGGGGTTCAGATTCCAGAGCCAAACGAGGTGATGCCGTCGTCGTGACCTCCCATTTGCGTTTATCGCACAAGGGATGACGATCTGCTCGTGGTCGAGATGGGACGCTCCAGCTTTGGCCTTTTACCTCATGCACGACGCGCCATCCCGCCGCCTCCAAGGTGGTGCCGGGTTCACTGGTGAGCGTGAAGGTGATTAACCGGTGATAGCCCATCGCCTTCGTGGCTCTCCAAGCCGCCCCATACAGTTTCGACGCTGCGTTTTTCGTCCCGTTTGTGCAACACCGCGTCACTTCTAAGGTGAGTCCATCGTCTGAACGACGCGCTACGGGACGCCCCACCATAATCACCCCGACGATGCGGGTACCATCATTGACCGCGATGCCCCACTTCCACCCTTGCGGAGGTTGGTGGTGGCGGTGGTGTTGCCGCACGAACTGGCACGCTTCAGGATAGGTGATCGGTTGCAGGGTCAGTCGCATGACTAAGTCCAACAATACCCTTCGTCACAGGAGTCCGTATCAGGAGCATCGAGTCCGGGTAAGTCAGGTTGCCGTTCTTGGATCACGTCCTCAAGCGGTTTCCCAAACCGCGTTAAAAAGACTTCGTCGCGCTTCAGCAAGCGCCGGCGCGCATTCAGCGTATTCTCAAGTTCCACGCTTTTCTGGAATAACTCAGGCTCGTCCCGACGCATCTTTTCCCACATCACTGGGCGGTGGAAGGGACAGAAAAAGCAACTCGACTTAGGCGGGACAGGAAGTCCTGCCTCCGCGATGATGTTTTTACAGTCCTGCCGGTTGAGTCTGAGGTCAAGAAGGGGATACTCAGGCACTTCGTAGTCATTGGGATGGCGGTTGCTCGCTCGATGCGCTTCATCCGTGCTAAAACCGATGCACACCTTCGCTGGATCAGTTTTGTTCGCGCCGTGTTGTTTCAACCACTTGGCAATCACCTTGATCTTGAAGTCCACGGTGCAACTGCGTGTCCCAGGAGCGCCCGTGTCCGACATCCGCACAGGGATCGGGAGCGACCGAGAGTTTGGTTTCATCAGACGTTGCCAGAGCGTTTCCGTTTCCCCTGTCCGTTTGATCCGATGAAGCTCATGGACCGCTAATCCCCGTTCTGCGGCCCACGGCTGCATGACCTCTCGGACATAACTAATACTTGCGGGGTGCTCGGAGTCATCGCCGACATTCGAAAAGAGCGCGGCATCAATCTGGCCGATCTTTCCTTGGATGGCTAAGACACACAACGCGGTGGATTGCACTCCTCCGCCATAGGAAATGATTCTCATGCGTTATCCGTTTCTTCGGGAGGCTCGGGTTCTATCCCCATCCGATATTGACTCACGATGGCCGTGAGGAGTCCAGAAAAAAAGGCGAGTCCCACAGACCACTCAGGGAACACGCCCATAAAATACACCGACAGGCCGGCGCAGCCGACCGCACTCATATTACCCATCAGTTGAATAATCATTCACGCTCCTTACTGCACTAAACCGTCACAAATGTATTCATTTAGTGTTACTGCACTAAACCGTCACGAATGTATTCGTTTAGTGCAGTCATGGTGAGGGGATGCCACTCATCCCCAATGAATTCGGGGGGCTCGCTGGTCAGATCCACCGGGCGAATGAGATCGCGGAGGTCTGCCCACGCATACCGATACTGGTACCCCGGTTTTTGTTGGGGGAGCGTCCCGTCTCCCACACGCGTCCGACGCACCACAATCGCATTCTGCTCATCGATCGCATACGCCTGTTCAGGCACCTGCCAAGGGCATGGCACCGTGAACGTCAGTCCAGCCATTAGTGAACCGTTTCCCCCTTCTTGGGGAGTTCTTCAAACAGCGTCGTTGAAGTCACCGACATCTTGCCCTTTTTCAAATGGTCGAGACGTTCTTCAATGCATTCATACAGGCCGGCACGTCGGTCCTTCGGGGTGCGCGTAATCGCCATGAGATACGCCATCGCCAAGGCCAGGGTCGCTAACCCTAATTGCGGATCCCCATCAAATCGCGCCTTCAAATCCTCAAGCTGGGAATCTGCCCCCGCCGCCACCTCCTGCCACAGGTCATCATTCTCCAAGACACCCGACGCTGGATCGCGCCGAACCTTTCGTCGTTTACTTGATGACATAACCGATGTCCTCTCCGTTAATTGATGGCCCGATGATCGTGGTCACCGACTTCACGGCTGGGCGCATCTGTTGTCCCAGCGCATGGAGTGGCACGAGCCCCAAGTCTTCACGCGTCTCCGCGTCCTGCACAAAGCAATATGACATAGACGCATCAGGAACCATAGAGGGACGCACAATGATGACCTCTTGTCCGTCCTTCGGAAGGGGGGCGACCACTCGATGCCGCCATGGCACTTCGCAGTAGCGATAGATTGAACCTGGAATCACGTTTGACGGTGCCATTACTCCTCTCCTTCCTGCAACGCAGAGAGGTGGCTCCAGCCCAATATCTCCCCCACCGTGCGCCCCTCAGACTCACGAATGGTCTTCGCGACCTCGTCAGACCACCGAGACAGTCTGTTGCACATCTCGTCATGGGTGCTCGCATCCAACGCCTCATGGAGTTGCAAGTAGACCTCCACCGCATTGATCTGTGTCACACACACCGTATCCGGATTCATCTTTGCCATTATTTCAATCCCCCCCCAATATCCGATAGGACTCGTCTCACAATGTCAGCCTTCGTTGGTCCGGTGTAATACCCCTCATCCCACGTCACTTCGAATCGTTGCGGTTTATTCGCAAACACAAAATACCCGCCATCTGGGTGGCGCTTGAAGTCGGGTGCGATGCGCGTGATGGTGCTCGTAATTCGCTGCCTCAGACTCTTCATTACCTCGTTCTCCTTTCCAGAGATTAACGTATATGCACTATAGCATAGTGCGGGGAGTGAAGCAA
>CEVA01045259.1_pt1 | contig 42416 bp, 41 predicted proteins | sample 361521 | NCBI WGS metagenome assembly CEVA01 (sample SAMEA2622823, study PRJEB7988) | marine metagenome | isolation source: saline water (ENVO:00002010), including | reverse complement strand
GATTGCGGTAGTTGATAAGAAACGAGCTGAGCTTGGTGCAGTACAGAACCGTTTCCAATCAACGATTCGTAACCAAGCGAATATCTCGGAAAATTTAAGTGCTGCACGTTCGCGTATTAAAGATACCGACTTTGCTGCTGAGACAGCCGCACTGACTAAAAACCAAATCTTGCAACAGGCAAGTCAGTCAATTCTAAGCCAAGCGAACCAGCGTCCTCAGGTCGCTCTATCGCTACTTGGCTAATTGATAGAGTTGGGCCATAACTGACCATTAGTCGGTTATGGCTTATACTTCTACTATGTGAAGTTGGAGAGAACTCATGGCTGAAATAAATCTTAGTCAAGATACGGCAAGTATTTTGCAAAGTAACGTGACGAAAAATCAAAATAAGGCGTCTGAACAAACGGTTCAGAAACCTGATATAGCGCCCCAGTCACAGGTGCAGGCTGAAGAGTCATCAACCAGTGACGTGCCGCGTGAACAATCGCAATCAGTTGCAGAGCAGTTATTTGAACAGCAGCAAAAGCAAAGTGAAGAGCTACGTGAAAGTTTAGAAAAATTAAATGAATTTGTTCCAATTAGATCAACTAATTTGATTTTTGAATTTGACGAGCTTGGCGACCCACCCGTTGTAAAGGTTGTGGATCGTGAAAGTGAGGAGGTTATTCGGGAAATCCCTCCGAAAGAGTTCCGCGACATAGCTAAAGCTTTAGAAGAATTTGCCGATAAACTTGATAATCGCGGTGTATTCTTTGACCAATCTGCCTAACGAAAACAGAATTAGGAGGTTTTTATGCCATTAATCACACAGGCGGGCATTGGCTCGGGTCTCGACCTCGAGAGCATTATCAGTGCGTCTATTGAGGCTGAAAATGTTCCTAAAATGCAGAAGTTCATCCAAAAAGACGAGCGCCTTCAAGTTGAACTATCTTCTATTGGTGCCGTTAAGTCAGCATTGTCTAAGTTAAAAGACACCATGGAGAAACTGAGTGATCCTGATAACTTCAACAAGCGATTAGCTGATATTTCACAGCCCCCTAGTGGCGATATTATCTCGGTTAGCCCTTCAAGTGACATAACACCAGGTAACTTTGATGTGCAGGTTCAGCAGCTTGCTCAAGGCAGCCGTGCCATGTCAGCGGCCAATGCTTTTGCTGACAATACGGCCGTAGTCAGTGCATCCGGTGGTACGTTGAGCTTCGGAGCTGGTGACAAAAGCTTTGATGTAACCTTGGATGCTGGAGCCACGCTATCAGATTTACGTGACGCTATTAACGATTCAGACACGAACTTTGGCGTAACTGCAAACATTATCAACACGGGTAGTGAAGCTAAATTAGTGCTGACTTCAAACGAAACTGGATCGGGTAATGATCTTGTAATTACCAATGACAATGCCGAACTTGACGCTGTCTCAACGGTCGCTAATGGTGGCGGTGCAGGAGGCATGAGCATTGCGGCGGGAGACGAAGCGACAGACGCTAAAATCACCGTAGATGGTATCGAGATTGTTAACGACAGCAATGTGTTTAAAGATGCCGTGCAAGGCATGACTATCACCGCTAAGCAGGTAAGTGAGGCCGGAGAAAGTGCAGGCATTAATGTAAGCGTTGATAGAGAAAGCGTCAGTAAGCTGGTAAACAAATTTATTGAAGATTATAACAACTTAGTTGGCACCATCGCCTATCACACAAGCTACGATGAGACACGTCAAGTAGGGTTGCGCGGTGATGCAACAATGCGCTCCTTGGGTGACCAACTCGTTAGTACACTCTCAAGTGAGCTGACCGATGCAGGGCCATTTACCAGTATATTTGATATTGGTTTGGGTGTAGATGACAAAGGCTATTTAGAAAAGTCCAGCTTAGTTCGCAGCTTGGATGAAGCTATGGATACCAATTATGATGATATTGGCAAGGCTTTTGCAGGTGAAAACGGTGTGGCAAAGAAGCTTGACGAATTGCTTGGGTCGTTTGTTGATTCGGGTGGCATTCTAAAAACCCGCGAAGAAGACATTAATAATCAGATTGATGATCTGGAAGAAGATGTAATAGACCATCAGTATAGAATGGACGAGTTGGAAAAGCGTCTACGCAAGCAATACTCCAATCTAGATGTTTTATTGGCACAAATGAGTTCGACTCAGCAATACCTAGGCGCTCAATTAGCCAGTTTACCGGGCTTCGGTGGCGGCAAATCATCATCTCAGTAAGGCTATGAATTATGTATAATGCAAAAGTTAAAAACTACCAAAAAGAAGCACTTAAAACTCGTTTAGCAGGCGCTGACCGGTATGAAGTTATTCAGATACTTATGGCTGGCGCCGTAGAGAAAATGGTTCATGCAAAAGTGGCCATAGAGCATAAAAACTTTGAAGCAAAAGCTGAACATTTAGGTAAAGCCTCGTCGATTATCGAAGCGCTGCGTGGGTGTTTGGATTTTGAAGTCGGCGGGGAAGTGACTGAAAACTTATACGCTCTTTATTCATACATGCTTGATCAGTTAATCGATGCTAGCGTGGAAAATAATGTTGATAAAGTGGACGAGGTTATCACTCTACTCAAAGAAATAAAGTCTGCTTGGGATAGTATTCCCGTGGATGTGAGAGAACAAACCTTAAGTACGAAAGAGGCTCAGCTTGGCTAAGGTCATTACTATTCAAGAGCAATTAACTTCACTAGAGGAAAAGCTATCCTCTGGTGATTACGCCGATGGGGCTGAATTATATCAGCAGATAGACAAGCAAATACGTGCGCTATCGAAACAGGAAATAATAGACAACCAACAAGCACTGTCGGCTATTCACACCAAGCTTCTCAACCTAGCTCAAGAAATTAATACCGCTCGTGACAAGACAAGAAAAGACTTGTCAAACTTTACGACCAATCAAAATAAACTCAAAGCCTACGAAATCCCCCGTTAAATATTGAATCCTAAGATATAAATTGGTACGTAGTTTGCTAAACTGATTGCAAAGGTACTTAATTTTATTTGTCGGATTGCTTCATGACACAAGATAAGAATGCTCCCATAGAAGACTTGCTGCGAGAAGCAGAGGAAAAGCTAGAAACAGCGCGAGATGTAACACAACGAGAAGCTATATTTGCAGAAGAGGCGAACCTGCGCTTCGCCAAAAATTTGTCAGCTTTTGAGAAATACTATCCAGACCTTTATCAAGCAATTATCGACTTTGAGCTGAGGCCAGATTTTTGCCTCCATGTCACTCGCTCTGGCCATGCTAATTTTTACATGAAAGATCAAGTGATGCCTTTATACGGCGATGATCCCTTAGCCCAAGCAAAAGCTCAGGTAAAAAGGTACACCGAACAACCTTATTTTGGGAAGACAGCATACAGAGGGCGTTTAGCCGAAGCTGATGAGCGTATTCACATGCAATATATGTGTAAGCTATATAACAAGTTGCATGACATCTCTGAGAAAGACAAAGCGGTATTGAAGGCGCTTCCCGATAGCTATCCAACTTGCTTAATGTTTGGTTTGGGGCTGGGTTACCATCTTCCTGTTCTTCTGGAAGATCACCAATTTGATTACCTCTTTATTTGCGAGCCTGAAATCGAGCTGTTTTACGCCAGCTTATTTTGTATTGATTGGGATAAGATTATCAGGGATATAGATAAAAGAGATGGGTGTTTGTTTCTTTATATCGGTGTAGAAGTTGATGACTTTTTTAAAGGCCTTAAAGGAACGGCTCAAGACATTGGCGCTTTCTCATTAATTAATAGTTATTGCTACCAACACTATCCATCTGAGCGTATAAATACTGCGATTAAGGGGTTCTTTGAGCGTTATTATGAGCTTCAAGAAGGATTTGGGTTCTACAACGATGCGACGACTGGGTTAGCGCATGCGATGGATAATATAGAATCCAATATTCCTTTTTTCTTCCAGTCAGACTCTTCGACGCAGGAAATTCAAGATATTCCTGTTTTTGTAGTTGGGAACGGTCCTTCATTAGATGAAGCTCTGCCAATTTTGAAGAAATATCAAGATCGTGTGATTATCCTCGCGGCCGGTACTGCACTTCAATCATTGTTGAAAGCGGGAATAACCCCTGACTTTCATGTGCTAGTGGAACGTCCGAAAAATACTTACGATGTACTCGTTGATGTCATGCCAGAAGAAGGTTACAGCAACTTAAACTTATTGATGGTTGATGTTATGTACCCTGAAGTTCCTGGTTTATATGGTTGGACAGGAATGGGACTTAAAGGTCCTGAAGCGTCGAGTGTGATGATTCAAAGTCAAACACAAAAAAAGTATGGAATTTTAATGAACAGCCTTCCTAACGCTGGTCCATTGGTTTCTAATACGGCGTTCTCTTTCGCCAGTATGTTTGGTTTTAATACAACTTACTTTGCTGGAGTTGACAATGGCTATGTCGCTCAAGGAGTGAGCCACTCTAAACTCAGTATTTATCGCGATGATAAGCTCAAAGGTAAGTACAAAGCACATGAAAACCCAAGGCATGAAATAGAGGGTAACTTCGGAGAAAAAATTAAAGCGACGAATTTGCTGTTAACCTCTAAAGATATGCTAGAAGGGTTGATAGCTCATTATCCGACTCGTCAATATTATAATATTGGTTCTGGCGCAAAAATTAATGGAGCAGCGCCGTTGCGAGCAGAGGATGTATGGCTAGAAGACTGCCCCGTACTTGATAAACCAAGCGTCCAATCCAAGATCAAATCTGGGTTTTTCAAGCAAGTCGAATTATCAACAGATGACCAAGCTGTTGATATAACTGAATTTGAATCTCTGTGCCATTATTTAATCGAAATCGGTGAGCGAGAGTTTTCTACTCGAGCTGAGGCTGCGGCTATTCTCAAGGCACAGCAACGACTTATTTATGCTTACAGAAAGTCTGCGCATCCGCACTTTTTCCATGTTTTTAAAGGAACTATGTTGTACATGCATTGCCCTTTAATTACGTTGCTTTATCAATATGAAGATGAAGAAAAGAATATGGAATACTTTCAGCAGGCATTCTCAATTTGGCACGAATTTCTAGTCACAATAAAAAGCGACTTTAAAACGGCTTGGCGGGAGCGGTGTGAAGGCTTTTAACTAGTAGATAGTGTAGGGTCAAGCCCTACACTATCTACTCTGTAGAGAAAAGCTCCCAGCTTAGTGGTGTGCCTCTTTCTATATCTTGTAATGCAGTTCGACCTATAACCTCTTTATAGTGCTTGGGCGCTATACCATAGCCAGGACGAATACTACGTACGTTTTCCGCAGTGATTTTCTCACCTTGTTTGATGTCTCTCACAACATACAAAGAGCGGCGGAAAATCGTATTACCCTTTTCACTTTCTTTGCGCTGATAATTTACATGGCCGAGCGCTTGCCATGCAATATCACTGTCTTTGACCAGTTGCGCTAACTCTGGTTCTTCTAAAGAAAAGCTATCATCCGGTCCGCCACCATTGCGATCGAGCGTTACATGCTTTTCGATTAAGCACGCACCTAAAGCAACAGAGGTAATGGCGGTGGTATTGTCGATAGTGTGGTCAGAGAGGCCTGTTAGTACATTAAAACGTTGCGCCATGTCGGCTAAGGTGGCTAGGTTATAATCTTGCGCTGGGGCTGGGTAACCACTGACGCAATGAAGTACGACTAGGTCTTTACAGCCAGCTTTTTGCGCCGCTTCAATAGCCTCTTTTATTTCTTGCTCGTTGGCCATACCGGTTGAAATAATCATCGGTTTGCCTGTCTTCGCGACATATTCTATTAACGGAATATCGATGGCTTCGAATGAAGCAATCTTATAGGCGGGTGCGTCTAACTCTTCAAGCAAATCCACGGCGGTAAAGTCGAAGGGAGAGCTAAAAATTGTGATTCCTAGTTCTTTAGCTTTAGCGAATAAGGGTTTATGCCATTCCCAAGGTAAATGCGCCTGCTCATATAGGTCATAAAGTGTTTTTCCGTCCCACAGCCCACCATTAATAGTGAATTCTGGATTATCACTTTTCATGGTAATAGTATCGGCGCGGTAAGTTTGAATTTTAACAGCATCTGCACCACAGCGCTTTGCCATCTCTATTATTCTGAAGGCGTTCTCAATGTCACCGTTATGATTTGCTGACATCTCTGCGATAACATACGGCTTGTGATGCAGCCCTATACTTTTCCCGTCTATAACTACTTCTTTATGACTACTCATAGCTGTTCTTTGCCTCTAAGATGAAAAGTTCACGCTCTCTTTGTATGTATCCTGCTTTTGTAAACAGCTTTTGTGATGCTTTATTTTCGCTTTTGACCGTAGCCTCAATCGTCTTATCGCTGTGCCTCGTGGCCACTTCATTCAATGCCGCATATCCGATACCAAGACCGTAGTATTGCGGATCAATGAGTATCGAGATAATAACGCGATTGTCTCCTGCATTATCAAGGCGAACCATACCTACGCTGTTTTCTTGCTCTTCAAAATACATGGTTATGATATACATATAGTCGCACGCACTGCTAAGCTTTCTCTTCATCCATTGCTGGTGTTCTTCCCAGCTAGGCGCTCGTGGTGTCAGTGCGTAGCGGCGGGTCTGTGGTAGTTGCTGCCAATTAAAAACAAGATTTATATCCGCACTTGTGGCTGGCCGCAGTTGTATCTGTCCTTTTGAATTGCAGGGCATTCTTTGTATTTCATCCACAACCCTAAACAGCCCTAATCCATCACACATTGACATCGCAGCCAGGCGCTTTTGCATGTAGTTTTGCATAAGGCGTCGTAAGCACACTGTGAGTTTATGCAGTTCATCTAAAGTAACGACCTCTATTGCTTCATTGTCTCTCAATCCATCGAGGTTACCAGTCTGATTATCCGCCACGGGAACAAGGATACTGGGTATCCCTAGCGATAAACGCTCCAGTGCTGAAACGCCGGGTGCACCGATAGCGAGAGTATGCGCAACGATGAGTTCTGCCATAGTATTGCTGTGGGTAATCAGTGTTAGTTTCTCGTAGTTTTGGCTTAGGGCCTGGACGCTCTTGAAACTTGGAGTATTTTCACCAAGCAGCACAGTTATCGGCAACTCGGTGTTTTGTTTAAGTAAGGCGCGAACGATTAAACTAGTGCAACCATGAACATCTCCACCGCCCATAAATAGCAGTAAACGGTGCTCGGGGTCTTGAACTGGTTGGGTATTTAACTTTTCTCTTAGCGATACAAATTCCGGCGCCAATAAAGCGTAATCACTGCCGACAAGCAGTTTTGTGTGACTGTGATCCACTTTATAGAGATCAGATGATCTATTTGGAGTTGTGTCTATCACCAAGGCGGCATGATGCTCTCTCGCTAAATCGTCAATCGCGACTACCTGGCAACCTAAACGACGGACCACGTCAAGCTCCCAAGGTTTGCAGAGGGCGTAATGATCAACCACGACTAGGTCGCAGTCTTGCACCAACATTGAAAATGCAAGCGCATCCTCTGCTTGCGTCACGCCCAACCAGGACTTGTAGTCATCCGCTTTTGCTTGGTAGCCATCAGGTAAAGGTAGTAAGTCGACCTGATAGCCTCGAGATTGCAGTAATTGAACCTTATTCCCTGGTAGATCGCGTGAGAAAAAGCATACCTTATGGCCATTGTCAGTGAGGCCATCAGCCAGCCTCAGGCAGCGCATTAAGTGACCACTGCCGATTATTAACGAGGAGTCGACGCGAATAGCAATATTCATGACGTTGCATACTTATATAGCGCTTCTGCGAAATCCCAATCCCGTTGTGTATCAATATCCTGAACGCGTAATTTAGGAAGCACTATTGGGCGGCTTTGCGGTGAAAATATGGCGGTGCCAGCAGCAAATGTCGACTTCTTCCCCCAATAAAATTGTCCCGCATCATGATAAACAGTGGGAAGATCTTGCGAGCGAGTATTTTGGTGTTCAGGCATCAGCAAGCTTAACTCCCCATCAAGGGTAAAGCCACGCTGTACCGGAAAGTCAAACTCAGTTGCAGAGAAAGTATAGGGAGGATTATCGCTCGTTAGCACCTTGAGCCCCTTTTGTATGTCTTCTGGACGAAGCAGTGGTGCCGTCGCGTAGATACAGCAAACAGCGTCAAATTCGTATTGCTGGTCTAACTGTGCAATTGCGTGCTGAATAACCGCGAGAGTGGGGCTAAAGTCATCGGCAAGCTGCTTCGGACGCATGAAGGGCACACTTGCTCCATAGCGTTTAGCAACTGTTGCGATTTCCTCGTCATCGGTAGAAACGATTACATGGTCAAAACAACCACTGGCGAGAGCTGTCTCTATTGAATAAGCAATCAGTGGTTTACCGAGAAACGGCTTAATATTTTTTCTTGGGATTCTTTTACTACCGCCGCGAGCCGGGATGAGTGCAATATTCAAAAGGAGCTCCAACCAACCTAATTACTATTTGATACGTTAAGGAGTTTATTAATAATTGTATCTTGCTCATGTTCTGATAAAGACGGGTATAAAGGTAAAGTGAGACAAGACGCGTAATAATTTTCTGTTTGCTCTAAAGAAAAAGAAGGGCCATTGAATGAGGACTTATAAAAGGGTTGTTTGTAGACTGGTACATAATGTATCTGAACACCTATACCCTCGGCTTTAAGTGTATTAAAAATCCTCAGACGTTGCTTTGGCGGTACTTTAACTACGTAAATGTGATAACTACATAGATTGTGTTCTGACACCGTCAGTGGCTGTACACTCGAGGCGGTAAAAGTCTCATTATAGCGCGTTGCTAACATATTTCGCCGCTCTACCCAGCTATCTAATTGTTGCAACTGTGACTGTCCTAATGCTGCGCAAATATCCGGCATGCGGTAGTTGTAACCCAAATCCGTTTGTGAATAGCTCCAGGGTTCCTCAGCAGACAAAGGCGTCCGCTCGATACCGTGAGAAGCATAACTGCGCATTCTATGTGCTAATTCCTCGTTATTGGTAACGGCCATCCCGCCCTCTGCCGTGGTGATCATTTTCACCGGATGAAAACTAAAAACAGTAATATCGCTGTAGCGACAACAACCGATTTTACTGCGTTTGTAACTCCCTCCAAGTGCATGGGAGGCATCTTCGATGACATGGAATTTAAACTTTTTGGCAAGGCGATTCACTTCTTCCATATCGCAACTTTGGCCTGCAAAGTGAACGGGAATTAATACCTTAGGTAAGTGCCCGGTAAGTTCGGCTTGTTCAAGCTTAGTCTCGAGGCTCGAGATACAAAGGTTCCCTGTTGAGGCATCAATATCCACAAAGTCGACAACGGCACCGCACATACGAGCACAATTGGCGGAAGCAACAAAGGTGTTGGCGACAGTCCAAACTTGATCACCTGGTGCCACGCCAAGTGCTAGGCAGGCGATGTGCAGGGCTGAAGTGGCACTATTAACGGCCACTCCATAGTTTGCACCTGTATAGTCGCTTAGTGCTTGTTCAAAAAGAGTGACCGCCGGCCCCTGTGTAAGGAAGTCAGAGCGAAGCGCATTAACAACTGCGTCAATATCCACATCACTGATACTTTGACGCCCGTATGACCTCATAGCATAGCCTTTTTGTTGAATTCGGTGATTTCCTCAGGCGTGAGGTAATGCTCGTTGTTGAATGAGTTGTACTCAAATCCATACTCAACAGCGCTACCTCGCTCGCCTAAAGCGTTAATCGTGAAGTCGTTGCAACGACTAAAAAACTTGATACCTGGGGCGATGACGAAATGATCATCATACTCATAGGTGTCTAAGCTTAGCTCAGCAGGGCACATCACTTCATGTATTTTTTCACCAGGTCTGATGCCAACCACTTTCTGTTCTAAACTCGGTGCCATAGCCGTAGCGAGATCCGTGATCTTAATTGAGGGGATCTTCGGCACAAATATTTCGCCGCCTTGCATGCGCTCAAAATTTTTCAGCACAAAGTCAACGCCTTGTTGCAGGCTTATCCAAAAGCGGGTCATCTCTTCATGAGTGATGGGGATGTGGTCATATCCTTGGTCAATGAACTTTTGAAAGACTGGAACGACCGACCCTCGCGAACACACGACATTGCCATAACGCACCACAGAAAATAGGGTCTTGTGACCACCGGATATATTGTTTGCAGCGACAAAAAGTTTATCGGAAGCTAATTTAGTCGCACCGTATAAGTTAATTGGACTCGCTGCTTTATCTGTAGACAATGCTATGACTTTTTCTACATCGTTATCCAATGCCGCATCAATCACATTCTCGGCACCGTTAATATTGGTTTTAATGCACTCCATTGGGTTGTATTCTGCTGCAGGCACTTGTTTGAGCGCTGCGGCATGGATTACAAAGTCGACACCTCGCATCGCCTTGCGCAGCCGTTCTTTGTCTCGCACATCGCCGATAAAATAACGCATGCAGGGCGCATCGTACTCTTGCTGCATCTCGAATTGTTTCAGCTCATCGCGTGAGTAGATGATGATTTTCTTGGGCTTATAGTGCTTTAATAAGGTACCTACATACTTTTTACCAAAAGATCCGGTACCACCTGTGATTAGAATTGACTTGTTGTCGAACATAAACCAAACCCGCCGTAGGTTAGATAATAAGCTAATAGTTAACGTTAATTTGACGCTCTGTCTATACTCTAGCGCATGAAGCAGTAATTATGCCAATAAAGTCATGGTGATACAGGTATAGAATGGCAAATGCGTTGCGGTAGCCTAACAAAAACGCAATGTAACAACAGTGACAACAAGCTGAGAACTCCTATAATTAAGTATTAAGTTACTTACTCTTTGGAGCCTAGTATGAAAATTAACTCGCAAAATTCAGAACAGCAGCTGCAGTCAACGTTATCGAGTATTCGTAACCAAGATCAGCAACTCGCTACAGGTAAGCGCGTTAATTCTGCGGCTGATGATGCCGCAGCGCTGCAGATTATTGACCGCTTAACGGCGCAGCAAAATGGTTTTACACAGGCCAGCCGTAATGCCTATGACGGTATTTCCTATGCGCAAGTGAGTGAGTCAGCGTTGAGTAACGTCAATGATTCTGTTGGCCGCATTCGCGAGCTATCCTTACAAGCTGGTAATGGCGCACTTTCCGATAGCGACCGCCAGGCTTTGCAAGAAGAGGTCGTGCAACTGCAAAGCGAAATTACCAACACGTTAGAGCAAAGCAGTTTTGCCGGGAAGCCGTTATTTGATGGCCAAAGTGCCAGCTTCCAAATTGGCGCTGATGCGAATCAAACAAACGCCCTTAAACAGCCTAATAGCGACTTCCTTAGTGCCGTAAATGCTATTGACATCACCACTCAAGCGGGCGCTAATTCAGCGTTAGATGTGACTGAGCAAGCCGCAGAGCAGGTTAACCAGCAGCGAGCGCAGCTGGGCGCTTTCGAGAATAGCCTAAGCAGTCAAATTCGCTCGCTTAGCGAGCAAAACGAGAATGTTGCAGCGAGTCAAAGCCGCATTGCTGACACTGACTATGCAAAAGCGGTGAGCGAGCGCACCAGTAATGACATCCTTAACCAAGCATCGATCGCGCTGCGCGGCCAAGCTAACCAAAACGCCGCCGCAATTTTAGGACTGCTGTAATGGTGGTTCACTATGCGCTGAATCAAACAAAACTAGGAAAAGCGTCTGATTTTTGGCATTAACGTCAAAAACATGCCGCTTTTCCTTGAATCCTCCCTGAACTGCAATACAATCTAGAGTTATAACAATCGCTTAGTATTTGGCGGCGCGATGATCCTGATTCTAGATGACAATACGACTCGAGCCCAAGGGTTGAGCTCAGCACTAACCTTTGTGGGTGAGGCTAATGAACTGACCACCTCAGGTGATTTGTGTGCAAATATTGATAAGCACCACGAACCCATTATTGTGCTCGGGGCACTCAATAACGGCGAATATCAGCAATTAATTAAAGCGCACCCAGAGTTACCATTTTTGTTAATTGGTGAAACGTTAAAACCCTTATTAGATATCGCTAACGTCATTGGCCTTATAACCGAGCCTTTTCACCATGATGTAACCACCCAATTGCTCCATGACTGTCAGCAGTATGCGCGCATGAAGCCCACCCAAAGTGCGCACAACCCTAAAGCCTTCAATGGCTTAGTGGGGGATACCGAAGCCGTCAATCATGTTCGCTTTTTGATCTCTCAGGTGGCAAAAACGGAAGCAAATGTGCTCATTCTTGGGGAGTCGGGCACGGGTAAAGAAGTGGTGGCTCGTAACGTACACCTTCTTTCGGGACGCAGTTCAGGCCCGTTTGTGCCGGTAAACTGTGGCGCTATCCCCGGCGAATTATTAGAAAGCGAATTGTTTGGCCATGAAAAAGGCGCATTTACTGGCGCCATATCAGCGCGTAAGGGGCGCTTCGAGTTGGCTCAAGGTGGTACCTTGTTCTTGGATGAAATCGGCGATATGCCATTGCAAATGCAGGTTAAGTTACTGCGTGTATTGCAAGAGCGTACTTACGAGCGAGTTGGTGGTACCAAAGCCATTCAAGCCGACGTTCGAGTCATCGCAGCGACGCACCGAAACTTAGAGCAAATGATTGAAGCGGGAGATTTTCGTGAAGATCTATACTACCGCTTAAACGTTTTCCCCATCGAGAATCCGGCGTTGCGTGAACGTGGCGATGATATTGGCTTATTGCTCAAAGAGCTGACTAAGCGAACAGCCCAGCAAAGCGGTCAAAGCGTTAAGTTTACCGACCGCGCCATTGAAAGTTTAAAAGGCCATACGTGGCCCGGAAATATTCGTGAGCTCGGTAATCTTGTCGAACGCATGGTGATTATGTTTCCGGATCAAGTGGTTGATGTACCAGACTTACCGAAGAAATATCAGCATCTTGATGTTGAAGCATTTGTTCCAGAGTACCCCGAAGAGCTATTAGAGCGCCAAGCCCTGAATGATATTTTCGGTGAAGGCTTTGTTGATGACGATGAGCAACTACCTGCTGAGCATGAATCTGCAGCGGACAATATTGGGGTGCTGCCTGATGATGGAGTCAACCTCAAAGAGTACCTTGCAGAGTTAGAGGTGAGTCTTATCACGCAAGCGCTTGAGCGCTATGACTATGTTGTTGCCCGTGCTGCTGAGGTGCTGGGCGTGCGTCGCACCACCTTAGTTGAGAAAATGAAAAAATATAATCTCAACCGCGATTAGCTTTGCTGCAGTAACACAAGCGGTGCCAGCGTCCCTTAAGTAGTTAACTCAGGTTTAAAGCTAATACAAAGCGATCACCTGCTCTTTGCGAAAGCATTGGTTGTGGTGGTCGTTAACCATGCCACAAGCCTGCATATGAGCATACACTGTAGTGGATCCTAAAAATTTAAAGCCACGCTTTTTCAAATCTTTAGCAAAAATATCGGATTGCTCACTGGTTGCTACGTAATCTTCAGGACTCGCGATGCTGTTGACGCGCGGTCTGTCATTCACAAATTGCCATTGATACGCGCTAAAGCTACCAAACTGATGTTGAATTTCAATAAAGCGTTGAGCGTTATTAATAGCGGCATTAATTTTTAACTTATTGCGGACAATACCGGCATCATTGAGCAAGCGCGTGATATCTTCGCCATCAAAAGCGGCGACAGTGTGAATATCAAAGTCAGCAAAAGCACGGCGGTAGTTGTCTCGTTTTTTTAAAATGGTATACCAGCTCAAACCAGCTTGTGCCGATTCGAGAGTAATAAACTCGAATAAGCGTTGATCATCATAAACAGGCACACCCCATTCATCGTCATGGTAGGCAACGTAATCAGGCTTACTTAAGTCCACCCAGGCGCAGCGAATACACATAAAAACTCCTTGTAGAAAGCGTTATCAACTAATGTATCAGGTAACTGTTTTTTTATACAGTGTCATTTTTTTGATAGCAATAATGATAATGTAACTTCATGAATATTAAATAAAATAAAGTTGGTACGCTTTGTGCTTTTATGGGTTAGACCTTGTGTTTAAGAGTGAAAATCATGGCATTAGCGAGTGTTATCAACCCACAAATCCTTCATCATGGCCAGTTTAGCCCGGCATTAGCGCAAGAAGCTTACGTTGGAGAGCTGAGCGACTTGCGGCTACAAGCCAGCTGGCTGAGTCATTTAGTCGATACCATGCCTGCGGGTGTGGTGGTGCTTGATGGACAGGGAATGATAGCCAAAGCCAATCAAATTGCCAGTGATATGTTAGGCGAGCCGCTCGAAGGTGAGAAATGGTTTGCGGTGATCCAGCGCTCATTCCGCCCGCAACAGGACGATGGTCATGAAGTGTCGTTGCGCGATGGACGGCGTATAAAATTAGAAATCCGCGCGCTCACGCCCGAGCCCGGGCAGCTCATTTTAATGACCGATTTAACGGAAACGCGCCGTTTGCAATCAAGAGTGGCGCATATGCAACGTTTAAGCGCGCTTGGCAAAATGGTGGCTACTTTAGCCCACCAAGTGCGTACACCGCTCTCGGCAGCCATGTTATATGGGGCCAATTTGGGCTCGTCGCGATTGAATAATCAATCGCGTGCCCACTGTCACGATAAGCTCATGTCGCGTTTAAAAGATTTGGAAAACCAAGTGAATGATATGCTGTTGTTTGCCAAAAGTGGTGAGCAGCAAGTCGTTGAGCCGATGTCATTAGGGCAGTTACTTAATGATGTAAATTCTGGCAGTGAAGCCATGCTTAGCGAGCATGAAGCGCATCTACAAGTACAGCTTCCTGAGCCCGATATCGAAGTCATGGGCAATCGTACTGCTTTGGCCAGTGCCATCAATAACCTAGTGCACAATAGCTTACAGGTGATAGGCAGTGGTGCGCACATTAAGATGCAGGCACGTCGTCAACGCACGAACAGTGATTATGTCGATATCATCATTAGCGATAATGGCCCAGGGATCAAAGAAGAGATTATTGACAAAATTTTTGAGCCTTTTTTTACCACTAAGCGTCAGGGCACAGGTTTAGGTCTGGCTGTGGTTGCCTCAGTGGTGAATGCCCATAAGGGGCAAATAAAAGTAGAGAACCTTCAAAACGGTGGCGCGCAATTTACGCTAACGCTTCCTGTTTTGCACAGCAATACCCAGGAGCAGAGCAATGAATAACTATGTACTTGTTGTCGAGGATGACAAGGGGTTACGCGAAGCCCTAATCGATACATTAACACTGTCAGATATTCGCTGCATTGCAGCAAAAAGTGGTGAAGAAGCAATCATGATGCTAAAAGAGCACAGTGTTGCTCTAGTGGTCAGTGATGTGCAGATGCCCGGTATTAATGGCATTGAATTACTAAAAAGCATCAAGCTTAACTATCCAGACATGCCGGTATTAATGATGACGGCCTATGCCACTATTGATGATGCGGTCGAAGCCATGCGTCTGGGGGCCATCGACTATATGGCAAAGCCATTCGCCCCCGAGGTCTTACTGAATTTAGTGAGTCGTTATTTACCCAATGAAACGGCTAGCCAAAGTGGCCCAGTGGTCGCTGATGCCAAAAGTTTGGCGCTACTCGATTTAGCCAATAAAGTGGCTGACAGTGATGCGAGTGTCATGGTGATGGGCCCAAGCGGGAGTGGTAAAGAGGTATTGGCGCGCTATATTCACGACCAATCGCCGCGCAAAGAGGCGCCATTTATCGCTATCAATTGTGCAGCCATTCCCGAAAACATGCTTGAATCGACTTTGTTCGGTTACGAGAAAGGCGCGTTCACTGGCGCTGTGAATGCCTGTCCAGGTAAATTTGAGCAAGCACAAAATGGCACCATTTTACTTGATGAAATTACTGAAATGGATTTAGGCCTACAAGCGAAATTGCTACGTGTATTGCAAGAGCGTGAGGTTGAGCGCTTAGGGAGTCGCAAAACCATCGAGCTCAACGTACGGGTGTTGGCCACTTCAAACCGTGATCTCAAAGAAGCGGTCAGAGCCGGTATATTCCGGGAAGATTTATATTATCGCCTAAACGTGTTCCCGTTGACCTGGTTGCCACTCAATCAGCGCCCCGGGGATATTATTCCACTGGCTGAACATTTATTGGAACGCCATTGCCAAGCTAGCAAACAAGCGACTGCCTCGCTCAGTGCCGATGCCAAAGAGCGCTTAATGGCGCATACTTGGCCGGGAAATGTGCGTGAGCTTGATAATGTTATTCAGCGTGCGCTGATCTTAAAATCCGGTGATGAGGTGCACGCCAGCGCCATTTATATCGAAGAGTTCGTCACTGATGATGAAGTTGAGCTCAATGCGCACCAAGATATGCCCTCTGCGCTCAATCAACACTATGATGAGCTGCCAGTGGCATCACCCCAAGGTGTAGACCAAGCCCATAACTTTAAAGATGAGCTTAAAAACAAAGAGCACAAAATAATTCTCGATACCTTAGCGCGCTTTAACGGTAAGCGTAAGGATGTTGCTGATGCCTTAGGGATCAGCCCGCGTACCTTGCGCTACAAAATAGCGCAAATGCGCGAGCAGGGGATCCACCTTCCTGCATAGTCTCGTCATAATGTTCTATTTCAGCCCGGGATATGCTCGGGCTTTCTTGTGGGCGTCAAAAATATAGCTTGCCTAATTCCTCAGTGTCAAAATTAAAATAGCAGTAACATACTGTTAAATAACGATATTTTATTGGCATGACTTGTGCATTGTTCAGGGTAAGTTTAATTAACTGAGTGATGCCCAAGATGAAAGTCCAAGCCAACTCATTATTTCAAGAAATGCAGTCGCTCGCGCAAGAAGCGCAAGCTCGTAACCCATTGAAAGAGGCACAAAACCAAGTGCCGCAAACATCGACCAGCCAATTTGGTGAGCTACTAAGTAGCGCAATCGATAATGTTCATAACCTACAGCAAGATGCTAAATCGAAAGTGGTTGCTGTGGAGATGGGTGATCGCCGCGTTTCTCTTGCCGAAGCAATGATCGCATCGCAAAAATCCTCTGTCGCATTTGAGGCCACTGTGCAGGTTCGTAACAAGCTAGTGGAAGCCTACAAAGACATCATGAACATGCCTGTATAACGGATAGCGGAGAACAGTTGTGGCACAAGCAAACCAATCAACAGATTTAGCCCTTGCCGATGGCGGTGTTGACATGAACACCGACTCCTCGGGTGAACAGCAAGAACAAAAGTCTGGCTATTTAAGCGCCCTCAATGGCGTGGATATGCTACGACAGGTGACGCTGATCATCGCTTTGGCTATTTGCTTGGCCATCGCTATTTTTATCATAATTTGGGCGCGTCAGCCTGATATGCGCCCGTTAGGTAAAATGCCTACCGAGGAATTAATTCAGACCTTGGATTTTTTGGACGCGCAAAAAATCGATTATGAACTCGATGGCAACGTGATCATGGTTGCCGAAGATGCCTATCAAGATATAAAACTGAACATGGCTCGAGAGGGGCTTACTCAAGGCCCGCAATCTGGCACCGATATCTTGATGCAAGACATGGGGTTTGGCGTATCACAGCGTCTTGAACGTGAACGTCTCAAGCATTCTCGCGAGCAGCAGCTTGCGCGTACCATTGAAGAACTTAATAAAGTATCTCGCGCCAAAGTGTTACTGGCCATTCCTAAAGAAAATGTATTTGCTCGTATTGAGAAGAAGCCTTCAGCAACGGTTGTTGCGACGGTTAAACGCGGCCGTAACCTCAACAGTGAAGAGATAGACTCTATCGTTGATATCGTCGCCTCGGCCGTGCAAGGACTGTCTCCTGAACGGGTCACGGTGACCGATCAAAATGGTCGTCTGCTTAACTCCGGTTCACAAAATTCGTTATCGGCGCGCTCACGTAAAGAGTATGAGATTGAGCGTCAACGAGAGCAGGAATATATAGAAAAAATTGATAGCATCATGATCCCGGTGGTCGGACTGGGTAACTATACTGCGCAGGTCGACTTGGTCATGGATTTCAGCGCAGTAGAAGAGACTCAAAAGCGTTACAACCCAGATTTGCCAGCGGTGCGCAGTGAAACCACATTAGAAGAGAATAACATTGGTGGCTTAGCGGTCGGCATTCCTGGTGCTTTAACAAATCAACCGCCAGTGAACTCTAACATTCCAGAGAATGCGTTGGACGAGCAAAGTGCGCAAACTCGCTCACCGTCGCGCAGCCACAAAGAAGCGACCCGTAATTATGAGCTTGATACCACTATTTCTCATAAACGTAAGCAGACTGGGGTGATCCGCCGTATCAGTGTTTCCGTGGCTGTGGATTACACACAAACGGCTGGTGCGGATGGGCAAACCACCAGTGCACCGCGCAGTGCCGAGGAGCTCAACAATATTCGTCGCCTATTACAAGGAGGCGTGGGTTTCGACATGCAGCGTGGTGATGCCTTAGAAGTCGTGAGTGTCCCCTTTGTACGTGAAGATCTGGGCGCAGTTGCTGAACTGCCACTGTGGGAGCAAAATTGGTTTATGAAGATAGTGCGTTTAGCACTGGGCGCATTAGTGATAATCGTGTTGATCATTGCCGTGGTTCGCCCCATGCTTAAGCGACTTATCTACCCAGATGATACACTGGAAGAATACAATGAAGATGCGTTGAGTTCGGGTGTTGATATCGGTGATAGTACATTAGAGATGCTAAACAAAGATTTCGACTCGGCAGCGGTGGGTTTCTCCTCCGACGGGACACTGCAGTTGCCAGACTTACATGGTGATGAGGATCTCCTAAAAGCGGTTCGCGCCTTGGTTGCCAATGAGCCTGAACTATCCTCGCAAGTAGTTAAAGCATGGTTGAGTGAAGATGACTGAAGAACAACAGCAACTAACTAGCGGCTTCGATGTTGATAAACTCGAAGGCGTAGAGAAAGCAGCAATCCTGCTACTGAGCTTGTCTGAAGAGGATGCCGCGCAAATTCTTAAACACCTTGAGCCCAAACAAGTGCAAAAGGTGGGGATGACCATGGCCGCGCTTGATGACCTTAGTCAGGATAAGATCAGCGCCGTGCACAACCTATTTATTGAGCAAATTCAGCAGTTCAGCACCATTGGCTTCCAATCAGAAGACTTTATTAAGAAAGCTCTGACAGCCGCATTAGGTGAAGATAAAGCGGCAAGCCTGATTGACCAAATTGTGATGGGCTCAGGTGCAAAAGGTCTTGATTCGTTAAAATGGATGGACTCCAAACAGGTGGCGAACATTATTCGCAACGAGCACCCGCAGATTCAAACCATCGTTTTATCTTACCTGGAGCCAGAGCAAAGTGCAGAAATTCTGGCCCAGTTCCCAGAGAAAGTACGTTTGGATTTAACCATGCGGATTGCCAACCTCGAAGAAGTGCAGCCAGCAGCGTTGCAAGAGCTCAACGAGATCATGGAGAAGCAATTTGCAGGTCAAGCTGGGGCACAAGCTGCGAAGATGGGCGGCCTGAAAGCGGCGGCCGATATCATGAACTACCTCGATACCAATGTCGAAGGCCAGTTAATGGACTCTATTCGCGAGCACGACGAAGAAATGTCGCAGCAAATTCAAGATCTTATGTTCGTCTTCGAGAACCTTATGGATGTCGATGACCGAGGCATTCAGGCCATCCTACGCGAAGTACAGCAAGATGTGCTGATGAAGGCAATCAAAGGTGCCGATGACGGACTGAAAGAGAAAATCTTCACCAATATGTCCAAACGGGCAGCCGATATGCTGCGTGATGACCTTGAAGCCATGGGTCCTGTGCGTATCAGCGAAGTGGAAGCGGCGCAAAAAGAGATTCTCTCTACGGCGCGACGCTTATCCGACTCCGGTGAAATTATGCTTGGTAGTGGTGGTGGCGAGGAGTTCCTCTAAGCCATGAGTGAGTCAAAATTACGTCGTGGGCAACGATTAGACGCCAGTGAGGCAGCAGATGAACTGCTGGAGAACTGGCCTATTCCCGATGTCAGTGCAGATCCAAAGAAATATCAAGGGCGTTCAACCGCTTTTGGGACACCGCTCGAACAGCTTTATAAAAAGCATGTCGAGGAAGATGAGCAGAGCGATGGCGAAGAGATCCTGACCCCTGAGGAGACCGACTTTCCTAAACTAACCCTTGAAGAGTTAGAGCAAATTCGCCAAGACGCCTACGAAGAAGGCCTCAAACAGGGACATGAACAAGGCTACGTTGACGGATTTGATAAAGGTGCCAGTGAAGGCAAAGAAGCGGGGTTCCAAGAAGGGCTAAAGCAAGGCAAAGAGCAAGGGCTTGAAGATGCGAAGCCCATCATTGACGAACAACTGGATGCGTTAAAAAGCACGTTAGAAGCGCTTGATGAGCCCGCCAAACACATTGATGAGCAGGTTGAGCATGAGCTGATCTTTCTCGCCAGCGAGTTAGCCAAGGCCATTACTTTGAGTGAGTTAAAAACCAACCCCGACACTATTTTAAATGCGCTTCGCGCGGCAACCGAAGCCTTGCCAAGTAATGAGGCAATGTGCCAAATCAGCCTCCATCCAGATGATTTAGCTATAGTGACGTCACACTTCAGTGATACCGAGTTGGATAATCGCCATTGGCAGTTACTCGGTGAGCCGACTTTGGCGCGCGGTGATTGTAAAATCAAGCAACAGCGTTCATCTATCGATTTCACATTAGGGTTGCGAATCCAACAAGTACTGGAACCGTTTTTGCAAGACAGCGGTGTCCATGTGCGCGATGAGCCAAAATCATGACAACTTCATTAAGTGAGCGTTTGCATCAGCAGCGTAAACACATCCATCAACCTCAGGTCGCGGTAGCGGGGAGCTTGACCCGCGTTGTTGGCCTGACCCTTGAAGCAAAAGGGCTGCAGGCACCGCTGGGTAGCCAGTGTCAGGTCGAAACAAACCAAGGCTTAGTCGATGCCGAGGTGGTGGGATTTAACGACGACGTGCTTTATTTAATGCCCAATGACCGTATCTCTGGGGTGTTGCCAGGTGCCCGCGTTATCCCTCAACACAAGCAGCAAGGGCTGCCAGTAGGGATGAAGTTACTCGGGCGAGTGGTTGATGGTTTGGGGCGCCCTTTAGATGGACTCGGGCCACTGCGCTGCGAGGAGTTTACTCACTTTGCAAAAAACACCATCAATCCTTTAGCACGGCGACAAATAAGCCAACCTATGGACGTGGGCGTGCGTGCTATCAACTCCATTATCACCGTGGGTCAAGGCCAACGTATGGGCTTGTTTGCCGGTAGTGGCGTGGGTAAGTCGGTATTGTTAGGGATGATGACCCGAGGCAGTGCGGCCGACGTTATTGTGGTCGGCTTAGTGGGTGAGCGTGGTCGTGAAGTTAAAGAGTTCATCGAGGAAATCCTGGGTGAAGAAGGGCGTCGTCGTTCTGTGGTGGTGGCCGCGCCGGCTGATGCATCGCCATTGATGCGTCTAAAAGGCTGTGAAAGCGCCATCACTATTGCCGAATATTTTCGCGACCAAGGTCTCAATGTATTGTTATTACTCGATTCGGTCACTCGTTATGCCATGGCACAACGGGAGATAGCACTCGCCGTTGGAGAACCACCCGCAACTAAAGGCTATCCCCCTTCGGTGTTTGCCAAACTACCTGCTCTGATTGAGCGTGCGGGTAATGGCGGTGAAGGCCAAGGCGCCATTACTGCCTTTTTCACGGTGTTGTCAGAGGGGGATGATTTGCAAGACCCGATTGCTGATGCCGCACGAGCTATTTTAGATGGCCATATTGTGCTCTCACGAGAGCTTGCCGACAGTGGCCATTACCCGGCCATTGATATCGAAAAATCGATTAGTCGGGTGATGCCGCAAGTGGTCTCAGAGCAACATATGCAGCAAGCACGGTTAATCAAGCAAGTGGTGGCAATGTACAATGAAAACAAAGACATGATCACCCTAGGCGCATACCAAAAAGGCACCGACCAGATACTCGATCAAGCCATTGATATGATGCCGCGTATTAATAACTTTTTACGCCAGGGAATGAAGGATGTGGTGCCTTACGATGAGTGTTTAACGTCGTTAGCCAATTTACTAGGACAGGGAGGTAACCATGGCTAAGCTGGCGCTGCTTTATAAACTTGAATCGGACAAAGAAGAAAAACTGCGTGCTGACTTCCTAGGCGCGCAACAGCATTGGCAGTCTCATCAGCAAAAGCTCAATGGACTTAACCAGTTTCGCCAAGAGTATTTTGCACAACTGACACAAAAGGCACAAGCCGGTTTATCCAGCGCTGGGTTTAGTCACTACCAAAACTTCATTAGCAAAATAGACCAAGCCATTGAGCAGCAAACACAGGTGGTTGAAACTGCCCACAGAGTCACGGAGCAACGCCAATCACAGTGGCGTCAACAGCGAGTACGTACTGAAGCCGTAGCCAAGTTAATTGAAAAAGAAAAACTTAAGCAAAAAGCGAAGTTAGCGAAAGCAGAGCAAAAAATGTTGGATGAATTCGCTACCAATCAGTTTTATGCCCGACGGCGTTCAGGCGAAACTGGTATGTAACTTGCTGTAATTTTCTAAAAGCTTAGTTAACCTTGCAAAGCGGCACTGCTTTGCCACCTTTGAAGGGGTCATATGATGACACAGGTAGAATCAGTAATTGTCCTTCCCCAATCAGGACAGAGCCAAGATAAGGGTGCATCATCCACTTACGATGCTGGTGAGAAAAAGTTTGCGCAATTCTATTCTCAAGAGCAGCAACGCCAAGACCGTGTGAAGCGCTCCCCAGAGGATGAAAAGCAGGCCATTGGCGGCTTTGTGGGTCAAAAAAGTGATTCAAAAGAGTCCCAAAAGAATGCTCAGGAAACCGAGCAAGGCGTTGATAAATCAGCGGAAAAGGTTAACGAGCAAAGTAAAGATAAAGAACCATCAACAACGGTTTTGGATGGCGAGGGTGACGCAGCTGATGACGCTGAGCCGCTTAGTAATACGGCGCAGCCTAGCGAAGAGGTGGCGCAGACCACTCCCATAGCTGCTAGTGAAGATGACTTTTATCAGCAACTTTTTGCGCAATTATCGATGAGCACAGAGCTCTCTGCGGTCGCCAAAGAAGTGGGCAGCGCTCTTAATGGTACCGGGTTCAGTGATGATATTGATGTCGACTTTATTGCTAAGCTGCCAATCGAGCTTAAACAATCGCTTGCCCGTTTAACGCCGGCACAGCGCAGTGAGTTGAGTGTGCAACTGCAGCAAATGGCCTCGGCAGCGGGGATAGATGCAAAAGCGTTGGCTAGCATAGAGACACAACTGAATCAGTTAGCGGCCACCCCAGGGCAATCAGGCCTGAGCGATGCTGAACGTATTGCCGCGCAAGCCAAAGAGTTATCAATGGCAAAAGCCAGCGAACAGGTGCAGCGTCCAGCCGAGAGTGTAGCAGCACGCAGTGCCGAGGATGCCAGCAAACTAAACAATTCAACTAAGGTTGCCAGTGACGTTCAGCAAGAACTGAATAAAGTACTCGCTGATGGCAAAACCCTTGGTGCAGAGGCTGCTAAGTCTGATGCAAAAAATAGTACCGCGAGCGCGGCGCCAGGGTCATTAAACCCAGAACAACAGCAACGCCAAACCCATCATATATTGACAGCAGCCAAAGTTGAAGCCGACCAAGGCGGGCCCAGTGCCAGCAAAACGACCCAAGCAGCGGTTAATCCAATGTTGAGTGATGCACAAATGAAAGCGGCTCAGCCACAAGGGGATAAGCAAACTAATCTATCAGCGAGTAAATTCAGCGCCGAGCCTATGGCTGAGTCAGGGGATAAGGCGGTTTCGCCAAGTAAAGGCACTCAAGGAGAGAACGCTCAACCTTCGGCCAGTGCTTTGAGCGCTCAGTCTAAAGTGACTCAGCTTGCCAGCGCCTTAGTGGCACACGCGCAAGGCAATACCGAGCTCAGCAGTGCAATTGAGGCGGACCTTGTACATTGGCAACAGGTGCAACAAGCCGCCATGCAAAGTACGCAGCACAGCCAAGCTCAAGGGCAAACTCAGCGTATGGCGCTGGATCCTGCACTGCTGCAAGCAGTTAATATCACTAAAAACGACGCCGCGCAGCAAATACAGCAGCGCGTGAATATGATGCTTAACCTCAATAACCAAGAAGCCGAAATCCGTCTTGATCCACCGGAGCTAGGCAGTATGCAAGTGCGGGTACGCAGTGAGGGAGAACAAGCACATGTTAATTTTGTAGTGCAAAATCAACAAGCTAAAGAAGCGCTAGAGCAGGCGATGCCGCGATTAAGAGATCTACTAGCGCAGCAGGGGTTATCTTTGGGTGATACCAACGTCGAGCAGCAAAATCAGCAAAGTGCGCAGCACGATGGTGAGCAAGGTCAAGGCAGCGAGCATGGCCCACTGACAGAGCAAGCAAGCAATGATGAAAACCATGGCTTAGAGCAACAGCAGAAAAACGCGCCAATGGAACAAGGAATTGATTTCTATGCGTAATAACTATTGCTATTATACACTTAAGTGATTCTATTCGAGGCAACCTATGGCCGATGACAAGCAAACCGACCTGCAAATAGAAGAAGGCGGCGGCTCAAAGAAAAAACTGATTATAATCATTGCTGTTGTAGTGCTATTAGTCGGTGGTGGTGCGGGCTACTTCCTGTTTGCTGGGGGCGACGACCCGGCGCCTGCTACACTGGAACAAGAGCAAGGCGGTGCATCAGAGCAAGGTGGTGCAGCACCGAGTGCACAGCTTGGCAGTGCATTGTATGTGGGCATGCCTCGTCCTTTCGTATTCAATGTACCGGGCGCTGCACGTGACCGCATAGTACAAATTAAAGTGCAGCTATTAGTGCGTGGCGAAGGGAACGAAGAGGCCGCTAAAAAGCATATTCCACTTATTGAAGGCACATTATTAAGTGTGTTCGCCGGTACCAATGCCGATGAGCTAAGCACTGCAGCAGGTAAAGAATCTTTGCGTGACGAAGCGCTTACGCAAGTACAACAAGCCCTCGAAGGCGTAGAGGGTTCGAAAGTCGTAGAGCGAGTGCTCTTTACCGGCTTTGTAATGCAGTAAGGGGTAGATGTGAGCGACTTATTATCTCAAGACGAAATTGATGCGCTACTGCACGGGGTAGACGATGTCGAAGAAGAGGATACCTCCGAGGGTGCCAGTGCCAGTGGCGAGAGCGCGCTGCAGTATGACTTTTCTTCACAAGATCGTATTGTCCGTGGGCGTATGCCAACGCTTGAGATTGTCAATGAGCGCTTTGCCCGACATATGCGCATCAGCTTATTTAATATGATGCGTCGCACCGCTGAAGTGTCCATCAACGGCGTGCAAATGATTAAATTTGGTGAATATATTCACACCTTGTTTGTTCCCACCAGTTTGAATATGGTGCGCTTTCGCCCGTTAAAAGGCACCGGGCTGATTACTATGGAAGCGCGGCTGGTATTTATATTGGTAGACAACTTCTTTGGCGGTGATGGCCGTTATCATGCCAAAATTGAAGGTCGTGAATTCACCCCTACCGAACGCCGTATTGTACAGATGCTGCTGAAAATCATCTTTGAGGATTACAAAGAAGCGTGGGCTCCGGTGATGGATGTGTCGTTTGAGTATTTAGACTCGGAAGTAAACCCGGCGATGGCCAATATTGTCAGCCCCACTGAAGTGGTGGTGATCAGCTCGTTCCATATTGAGCTTGATGGTGGCGGTGGCGACTTCCATATTGCCCTGCCATATTCCATGTTGGAACCTATCCGTGAGCTGCTTGATGCCGGTGTACAGTCTGATACTGAAGACACTGATTTACGCTGGTCTAAAGCGCTGCGCGATGAAATCATGGATGTTGAAGTCGACTTATCGACACGGTTATTAGAGGTAGACTTGAGTCTTGAGCAGATTATGGAGCTCAAAGCTGGAGACATTATTCCAGTAGAAATGCCTGAGCATATCACTGTGTTTGTTGAAGACTTACCGACCTTCCGCGCGAAGATGGGCCGCTCTCGGGATATGGTGGCATTGCAAATTAGTGAAAAGATTAAACGCCCAGAATCGGTGAAGTCGGAACTTCATGTGTTTACGAAAGGCGGTAAGAAGCTCGACTCAGATGCTGAATTAGCCGAGCTTGAGGAAGATCTGCATTTAAGTGAAGGCGTAGATTTAGATTGGTAAAAAGGTGCGCGCATGCGCGCCTAGCAACAGAGGTTGTATGTAATGAGTGATGATCAAGATACCATGGATGAATGGGCCGCAGCCCTAGCCGAAGCCGAAGAAGGTGAACAAGGCGGTGGCGACGATGCCCAGGTTGCAGAGCTAGACGAGCTCTCCGAAGAGCGTGATGAGGTCACGCCAGAGGAAAAGCGTAAGCTGGATACCATTTTAGATATTCCGGTGACCATTTCTATGGAAGTGGGCCGCTCTAAAATCAATATCCGAAATTTGCTACAGCTTAACCAAGGTTCAGTGGTTGAACTTGATCGCGTTGCTGGCGAGCCATTGGATGTATTAGTGAATGGCACCTTGATTGCGCACGGTGAAGTGGTGGTGGTGAACGATAAGTTTGGTATTCGCTTAACCGACGTGATTAGCCAAGTAGAGCGGATCAAAAAACTACGATGAGAGCATTGGCCTCGCTTTTTGCCCTCGTGGCACTTCCCGTTTATGCGCAAAATGGTGCCGCCCAGCCTGGCGCGGGGCTTAATCTCAATGTTATGTCTATGTTGTTGTCGCTGTTGTTGGTGGTCGGGACAATTATCGCATTAGCTTATATGCTTAAGCGTTTTAATCCGAATATGGCCAATAATGACGACTTTAAAGTTATACGCACTTTGCCACTGGGGACTAAAGAGCGGCTACTGGTGGTAGAAATCGATAATAAGCAGCATTTATTGGGCGTTACGCCAGGTGCCATCAATTACTTATATGAGCTGGAAACGCCGCTCAAAGAGCGCGAGATGGCGCCACTGGCAAAGCAACTCAGCCACATACTCAATACTAAAAAAAAGACCTAAGATAATGAAATACTGGCTAATACTTCTTTTTGCTATGCTTTTAAGCCCGACTGCTTTTGCAGAGCAAGGGCTTCCCGCCGTGACCGTAACCACCAACGCCGACGGTACGCAGGATTACTCAGTCACCTTGCAAGTATTAGCGATTATGACGGCGCTAAGTTTTATTCCTGCCGCCGTTATTATGATGACCTCATTCACCCGAATTATTGTGGTGTTGGCGATATTGCGCCAAGCCATCGGCTTGCAACAAACCCCTTCGAACCAAGTGCTGCTGGGCATGTCTTTGTTTCTGAGTATTTTTATTATGGCACCGATATACAATCAGGTGCACGACCAAGCGATTCAGCCTTATCTAGACGAAGAAATGTCCTCTATGCAGGCGCTGGAAGCCGCTAAGCAGCCGATGAAGGCTTTTATGCTTTCACAAACACGGATAAAAGATTTAGAAACTTTTGCGCAAATAGCCGGTTATGAAAAACTAGACTCGCCTGCGGACACCCCTTTTATCGTGGTGATCCCCGCATTTGTTACCAGCGAATTACAGACCGCGTTTATTATTGGCTTTATGTTTTTCATTCCCTTCCTTATCGTCGATTTAGTCGTGGCCAGTGTCTTGATGGCCATGGGTATGATGATGCTCTCGCCAATGATTGTCTCCTTACCCTTTAAAATTATGCTATTTGTATTAGTGGATGGGTGGTCACTGGTAATGGGCACCTTGGCACGTAGCTTTGGGTTGGGAGTGTAACAATGGAGCCGGGCATTTTTGTCGATATTCTTAGTGATGCTTTATTTTTGGTGATAAAGTTGGTGTCGGCGATCATTGTCCCTAGTTTGATTGTTGGTTTGATTGTTGCGGTATTCCAAGCGGCGACCTCAATTAATGAGCAAACCCTGAGCTTCTTACCTCGTTTGCTCGTCACCCTAAGTGCACTTATTATCGGTGGCCACTGGTTTACGCAGGAACTTATGGACTTCTTTAACCGCTTAGTGCTGTCGATACCTGAAATTGCGGGATAACCATGGAATACCCCTTTGCCGTCATTGTTCAGTGGCTAAGTGACTACTTACTTCCCTTAGTCCGTATACTGGCAATGTTGATGGTCATGGCAGGGATAGGGGCACGTAATGTCCCTTCGCGTATTAAGCTTGGCTTGGCCTTGGTGATTGCCTTTGTTGCGGTGCCGGTATTGCCTCCTACTCAGTTCACCAACCTGTTTTCGTTGGAAATGGTGTTTGTGGTGCTGCAACAGCTGCTCATTGGTGTGGCTATGGGCTTTGCCTCGCAGTTATTATTGAATACCTTCATTCTCGCCGGGCAAATCTTAGCAATGCAAACGGGCTTGGGTTTTGCCTCGGTGGTTGACCCCTCAAATGGCCTAAGCGTGCCGGCGGTGGGGCAGTTCTATTTAATTCTTACCACCTTATTATTTTTTGTTTTTAACGGTCATTTGATGATGATCCAAATGATTGTACACAGCTTTATCGCGGTCCCTATCGACGGCACTTGGTGGGCGGTTGATCACTACTGGGATATCGTTACCTGGGGCGGGTGGATGTTTACCACCGCTTTGGTATTGGCGTTGGCACCGCTGACTGCGATGTTGGTCATTAATTTATCTTTTGGCGTGATGACGCGAGCGGCACCGCAATTAAATATCTTCTCAATTGGTTTTCCCTTCACCCTAGTGGCGGGATTAACCATTATCTGGGCAACCTTAGGAAACTTCATGGCGCAGTTTGAGGCGCAGTGGTTACGCATGGTTGAGCTACTTTGCTCGATGGCAGGCTGTAGTCCTTAGGAGTTGTTATGGCAGAAGATTCAGGTCAAGAACGTACCGAAGAGCCCACGCCGAAAAAGCTACAAGAGGCGAAGAAAAAGGGCCAAATAGCACGCTCAAAAGAGTTGGGTACCACCTTTGTATTGATTATGTCGGCGGTTTCTTTGCTCATTTATGGCCCCGATATTGGTCGTGGTTTACACACAGTCATGAAGCGAATGCTATCGCTGAGTCGCAACGAAACTTATGACACCACCAAGATGTTTGCGGCATGGGGGGCGGTAGCGGATTCATTGCTCTATCCCATGAGCATGTTTGTACTGGTTATAGTTATCGCCGCGTTTATTGGTAATACCATGCTTGGAGGGTTTAACTTTTCATGGCAGGCGATGGCACCCAAAGCCAGTAAGATGTCGCCGATGAAAGGGTTCAAACGTATACTTGGGCCGCAAGCAGCAGTTGAGCTGATAAAAGCGCTGCTCAAATTCGGGCTAGTTGCAGCGTGTGCGGTGTTTTTGATCAAAATGTATTTTTACGAAATTCTGCATTTGAGTATCGAAACGCCACCGAACAATATAGCTCACGCGTTGGAAATTATTGCCTGGATGTTTCTAGCATTGAGTTGCACCATGATTGTTGTCTCGGCGGTGGATGTGCCTTATCAGGCGCACAATCACCATAAACAGTTGAAGATGACCTTACAAGAAGTTAAAGACGAGTATAAAAACTCCGAAGGTGACCCGCAGATCAAAGCGCGTATTCGGCGAACCCAGCGGGAAATGTCACAACGTCGGCAAATGCAAGATGTGCCGGATGCTGATGTGGTGGTAACCAACCCGACACACTTCTCGGTAGCGATAAAATACGATACTGAAAAAGCCGGTGCGCCAATAGTATTGGCTAAAGGGGCCGATGAAATGGCCTTACAAATTCGTAAAATAGCCAAGGGGAATGACGTCCCGCTGGTAGAATCTCCAGTGCTAACACGGGCGCTCTATCATACCACTGAAGTAGGCGAACAAATTCCCGAGCAGCTATTTACCGCCGTCGCGCAAGTGTTGGCCTATGTGTATCAGCTGAAACGCTTTGAAAAAGGACGCGGTCGCCGGCCGTCTAAACTGGCAGACAAACTACCTATTCCTGATGAATTCAAGTATTAACCAACTGAAATATAAGATATAAAAAACTGGCCTACTCCTTGCTTTGATGACTGCAGTGTCAATTTATTGCTGTAGCATTTATGGATTTTAAGGCCGTTCTCACCCAGCTTAATCGCGATAAAAAAGAATATGCAAAAGGCGTAGGTACGCCGCTGTTGGTGCTTGCTGCACTGGCAATGGTGGTATTACCTATGCCGCCATTTCTACTGGATATTCTGTTTTCGTTTAATATTGCGCTGGCCTTGGTGGTGCTGTTAGTTACGGTCTACACCATGAAACCGCTTGAATTTGGTATGTTCCCAGCGGTGCTTTTAGTCGCGACCATTATGCGTCTGGCGCTCAATGTTGCCAGTACGCGGGTGGTGTTATTAGAGGGCCACCAAGGCGGGGACGCGGCCGGTAAAGTAATTGAAGCCTTCGGCTCGGTGGTAATAGGCGGTAACTATGCCGTGGGTCTGGTTGTCTTTCTGATCTTAATTATTATCAACTTCGTGGTTATCACCAAAGGGGCCGGGCGTATATCAGAAGTGTCTGCCCGCTTTACCCTCGATGCGATGCCCGGTAAACAAATGGCCATTGATGCCGATTTGAACGCGGGTTTTATCAGCGCCGAGCAAGCGCGGGAGCGGCGTGAAGAAGTCACCCGTGAAGCGGATTTTTACGGTTCGATGGACGGTGCCAGTAAGTTCGTAAAAGGCGATGCCATTGCGGGTATCGTTATCTTAGTGATCAATATCGTTGGCGGATTGTTTGTCGGTATGATCCAACATGACTTGAGTTTTTCTCAGGCCATGGAAGTGTATACCTTACTCACCATTGGTGATGGCCTCGTGGCGCAGCTGCCATCGCTGTTGCTATCAATCGGTACTGCCATCGTCGTAACTCGCCAAAATGAATCACACAATATGGGCGAGCAAGTTAAAACCCAACTTGGCAATGACAAAGCACTGTGGATAGCATCCGGTATTCTCATCACTATGGGGTTGGTACCGGGTATGCCCCATGTGGCGTTTTTAGGCTTAGGTGGCTTACTTGGTTTTGTTGCTTATTATTCGCAAAAGCAGGCAAAGCTTGCTGCTGAGCAGGAGCAACAAGAAGCTGAGCAGGGCCCTGGCAGCAATGTTGCCACCCACGACGAACCAAAAGAATTGGGCTGGGACGATGTGCAGCAAGTCGATGTCATCGGCTTGGAGGTAGGCTACCGTTTGATCCCGCTGGTGGATCAGGCCCAAGGTGGGGAATTGTTAAGCCGCATTAAAGGGGTCCGTAAGAAGCTCTCACAGGAACTGGGCTTTTTAGTGCCGCCCGTTCATATTCGCGATAATTTAGAGTTAGACCCTAATGCCTATCGTATTACCCTAATGGGCGTGTCCAGTGGTGATGGTGAACTCAGTCATGGTGATGAACTGGCCATCAACCCGGGTCAAGTCTTTGGCCCAATCAATGGTGTGGCGACCAAAGATCCGGCTTTTGGTCTGGATGCGGTGTGGATCAAGCCAGAGCAAAAAGATGAAGCACAGTCTTTAGGTTACACCGTCGTTGATGCTGCTACGGTAGTAGCGACCCACATTAGCCAGTTACTCACTAATAACGCCTCACTGCTATTGGGTCACGAAGAAGTACAGAGTCTGCTTGATATGCTAGCGAAAAGCCATCCGCGTCTAGTAGAAGGTCTAGTACCAGATGTGTTACCGCTGACGACCATAGTGAAAGTACTACAAAACCTCCTCAATGAAGGCGTTGCTATTCGCGATATGCGCAGCATAGTGCAAACACTCGTAGAGTATGGTCCGCGCAGCCAAGACCCAGATGTATTAACCGCAGCGGTACGTATTTCATTGCGTCGTTTGATTGTGCAAGATGCGGTTGGCGCTACGCCAGAAATTCCTGTCATAACATTGGCGCCTGAGTTGGAACAGATGTTGCATCAGTCGCTTCAGAACGCAGGAGATGAGGGTGCTGGCATTGAGCCAGGCTTGGCAGAGCGGCTACAGGCCTCTTTAAGCGAAGCCCACCAGAACCAAGAAATGTCGGGTGAACCTTCCATCTTATTGACCTCCGGGATGCTTCGTACAGTGTTATCACGTTTTGTGAAGCACACCATCCCAGGGCTGAAGGTGATGTCTTACCAAGAAGTGCCCGATGAGCGTCAAATTAAGATTGTTAGCTCCGTTGGACAGCAATAGATCGGAAAGCCGGTTGTGAGAGGGTAATATTATGAAAATCAAACGCTTTTTTGCTAAAGATATGCGTACAGCACTGAAAGAAGTAAAAGATGAGCTGGGTGTTGACGCGGTGATCATGTCGAACAAAAAGCTTGCAGATGGCGTTGAAATCGTTGCTGCTATTGACCATGAACGCCCAGCAGCCGCACCGAAAAGCGCTCCCCAGCAGCAAATGCAGCCCCGCGCCACTGAGCAGCGTATGGTACGCCCACAAACACGTACGCAACGTCCCGAGCCGCAAAGTCACAATGGTGTGGCTGATTCATTACAGGCGTTGTTAGAGCGTCAGAGCCCGAAACCAAAGAATGCTGCTCTCGCCGACATGTTTTCGCAATCAGGTATTGATATGAGCGCGCCTGAAGAGCCCGTTGAACAGCCTCGCCATCGCGCCGCGCCGGCCAATCACTATGCTCCGCAGCCAACGCTAGCAGAGCCAACTCAAGCCCGCGCTGCAGCGCAGTCCATGGGTGATGATTTAGACGGTGACGGTTTTGACGAGCTACATCGCCAGCCCAATGATTCTGTACAGCAAGAGGCCATGGACAGCGAAGAGATCAGTGCCATGCGCGATGAGATGAATGCCATTCGTCAGCTTCTTGAACATCAAGTATCCGGCTTATTACATCAGGACCGAGCACGCCGTGACCCAACTCGTGCCTGCTTTATCGAGCGCTTGCAGGGCATGGGCATCGACACTGAAGTGGCTGAGCAGTTGGTGCGATATGTACCAGACGATGTATCGCGCAAGCAGGCATGGAGTGCAGCCCTGGATATGGTGCAAAAGCAGCTACACACCACCAATAATGAGATTTTACGTCATGGCGGCGTCTATGCGTTAGTCGGTCCTACGGGGGTAGGCAAAACCACGACGGTTGCAAAACTGGCTGCATTAGGGGCGCAAAAATATGGCGCTGACAAGGTTGCGCTGATCACCACGGATACATACCGTATCGGTGCTTACGAGCAGCTAGCAACTTATGGACGCATCATTGGTTGCCCTGTGAAGCAAGTAAAAGATGCCAATGAATTGGCCGATGTGCTTTATCAATTACGCAATAAACGTCTAGTATTAATTGACACTGCGGGAATGAGCCAGCGCGATTTACGTTTAAGTGAGCAATTAAACACGCTCATGCGCAGTACGCGAGTCGATATTCGTAGCTATTTAGTGCTCAGTGCCACAGCACAACATGAAGTGCTTCAAGAAACCGTAAGGCACTTCCAAAAAGTTGACTTAAGTGGTTGTATTTTCACCAAACTTGATGAAAGTCTAAGTTTAGGCGAGATTATTAGTGTAGCGATTCAAAATCGCTTACCAATAGGGTATCTTACTAACGGTCAACGCGTTCCAGAAGATATTCGCGTTGCTAACTCAGAAAAAATGGTTAGAAAAGCTGAACAATTGTTTATCAAACGCCAAAAAACACAAAAATCAGCGGCACCAGCAGGGCGCCAAACAGTGGCGTCTCAGGCAGTAGGAATGTATGATTAACACAGTGCACGATCAAGCAAGTGGCCTTCGAAAAATGAATCAAAACAATAGCCAAGGCGTAAAGGTAATCGCCGTGACCGGTGGCAAAGGGGGCGTCGGTAAAACCAATGTCTCTTTGAATTTAGCTATTGCCATGGGTCAGCAAGGCAAACGTGTCTTAGTGTTAGATGCTGACCTAGGACTGGCAAACTGTGACGTTATGCTTGGTCTTCGTGTTGAAAAAAACCTTTCTCATGTTCTAAGTGGTGAGTGCGAACTGCGCGATATACTGGTAACTGGGCCTGCGGGCATTCGTATTGCTCCGGCAACATCGGGGTCACAGAGCATGGTTGAACTGAGTGCCGCAGAGCATGCAGGTTTAATCCGTGCGTTTAGCGAGCTCGATAACGACTTTGATGTACTCATTGTCGACACCGCCGCCGGTATCTCCGATATGGTACTGAGCTTCTCGCGTGCTGCGCAAGATGTTGTGGTGGTGGTCTGCGATGAGCCAACCTCAATTACCGATGCCTATGCGTTGATCAAGGTGCTTAGTCGTGAACATGGCGTATACAAATTCAAAGTCGTTGCCAATATGGTGCGCAGCCAGCGTGAAGGGCAAGACTTATTTGCCAAACTCTCCAAAGTAACCGACCGATTTTTAGATGTGGCGCTCGAATTAGTGGCCACCGTGCCCTATGATGAAAACATGCGTAAATCAACGCGTCGCCAGAAAGCCGTCGTGGAGTTATTCCCTAACTCACCCGCTTCGGTATCGCTGAAAAGTCTCGCTGGCAAGGCATTAAAATGGCCAACCCCTAATCAACCATCGGGGCATTTGGAGTTCTTCATTGAAAAGCTGGTCAATAATTAACTGTTGTTCGGATTTATGAATAAAGTGGCTGGATATCAAGATCAATTACAATTAAACACTCTGGTCGAGCGCCATGCCGCGCTGGTCAAGCGTGTTGCATGTCATTTGCTGGCGCGACTGCCAGCGAGTGTGCAGCTCGATGATCTCATTCAGTCCGGTATGATTGGCCTCATCGAGGCATCAAAGACCTTTGACGCCAGTAAAGGCGCCAGCTTTGAGACGTTTGCTGGTATTCGTATTCGTGGTGCGATGCTTGATGAAGTACGACGAGGAGATTGGGCTCCACGATCGGTACATCGCAATAGCCGCGCTGTAGCTACCGCTGTACATGAATTGGAAACCTCCCTAGGTCGGGAACCAAAGGATGTTGAAGTAGCTGAAAAACTTGATATTTCGCTCGATGAATACCATCATATTTTAAACGATGTTAATTGCTCTAAAGTGCTCGGTATCGAAGACTTAGGTGTCGATGAAGATGTACTCACCCCGAGCAGTGAACAATCTCAAACGGGGCGGCCCTACACCAGCGTTCACAATGAACGCTTTAACCAAGCACTAGTAGCGGCAATTAATTCTCTCCCCGAGCGTGATGCATTGGTATTATCGTTGTATTATAACGATGAAATGAATTTAAAAGAAATTGGGCAAATACTGGACGTAAGTGAGTCCCGTGTGAGTCAGATACATGGTCAGGCAATGATTAAGCTCAAAGCGAAAGTCAATGACTGGGTCAATTAGTAGTAAGAATAAAGGTTCATACCTCACTGGAGGATACTTTGGATAAAAACATGAAAATTCTCGTGGTCGATGACTTTTCCACTATGAGAAGAATCATTAAAAACCTATTGCGTGATTTAGGCTTTACCAACGTGCAAGAAGCGGACGATGGTAGTACCGCGCTGCCCATGTTGCAAAACCAAGAGTTTGACTTTGTGGTTACCGATTGGAACATGCCAGGTATGCAGGGTATCGATTTGCTCCGTGCAATTCGCGCCGACGACAGCTTAAAGCACATTCCAGTACTGATGGTAACTGCAGAGGCGAAGAAAGAACAAATCATTGCCGCTGCCCAAGCTGGCGTGAACGGTTACATTGTTAAGCCCTTTACCGCAGCTACATTAAAAACCAAGCTGGATAAAGTATTTGAGCGCTTAGGTTAACCGAGAAGGAGAGGTTTATGTCAGCTCCCGCTGCACCTCACATTACCCTAGAGCAAGCCAAACAGCTTGTATCGTTTCTTGAGCAAGGTGAGCAGGAGAAAGCCGATCAGCTGATCCTCGATGCTGCTTCCAAGGAACAGTCCGAACTGTTTGCTGAGGTTGGCAAGTTGACGCGGCAACTTCACGAGTCGTTGAAGAATTTCCAACTCGATACGCGCTTGAACGACCTTACGCAAGAAGCCATTCCCGATGCTAAGCAGCGTCTTAATTATGTGATGGAAATGACCGAGCAGGCGGCAAACAAAACCATGGATGCCGTGGAAGCCAGTTTGCCCATCGCTGAGCAGCTATCCACTGAACTACATCAAATTAAACCCATTTGGGATAAATTGATGCGTCGTGATCTCGAATTAGGTGAGTTCAAGCAGTTGTGTCATCAGCTCGATAGCTTTATGAACCGCTCTCAAGGCAGCACAGTGGAGCTGCACGATCTACTTAATAATGTGCTGATGGCGCAAGATTACCAAGATTTAACAGGGCAAGTAATTCGCCGCGTAATCGAGCTGGTGCGCGAGGTAGAAGACAGCCTTATTAATTTATTAACTGTGTTTGCGGGCAACGAAGGTGAAGAACCGGTGGTTGAACAACAAAAAGCAAAACCAGCTGTGAACGCAGAAGGTCCAGAAGGGCCAATTATAGACACAGAATCACGTGATGACGTGGTCTCAGGCCAAGATGAAGTAGACGACTTGTTGTCTAGTTTAGGCTTCTAAAGAGGAGAGCGGCTGCATGAGCTTTGAAGTAGATGAAGATATTTTACAGGACTTTTTAGTCGAAGCAGGTGAGATATTGGAGCAGCTCTCTGAGCAGTTAGTAGAGCTTGAAAATAACCCTGATGATAAAGACTTGCTCAACGCTATCTTCCGGGGCTTCCACACTGTTAAAGGGGGAGCTGGGTTCCTTGGCATGAATGAGCTGGTGGATGCCTGCCATGGTGCTGAGAATGTGTTTGATATTCTGCGCCAAGGTAAGCGCCAGGTTACTTCAGAACTGATGGACGTGATCCTGCAAGCGCTCGATACAATTAACGACATGTTTGCGCTTATTCAAGCACGAGAGCAGCCGCAACCTGCAGACCCTGAATTACTTGCTGTATTGCATAAACTGAGCGAACCTGAATCCGAAGATGAGGCACCTATTGCAGTGCCTGAACCTGCCGCAACTCCCAGTGAACCTGTTGTTGAACCCGAACCTGTGCCTGAAAATGACGCATCAGGGGCCGATGATTTTGGCGATGATATTTTGTTCGATGCGCCAAGTGCTGGCAGTGACGAAGGCGAAGCGATTGATGAAATCACCGAAGATGAATTCGAAAGCTTGCTCGATGAATTGCACGGCCAAGGCAAAGGCCCGTCTGTGGGTGAAGGCTCAGCGGATGCTGGAGCATCCGGTAATGATGAAGATATTACCGATGATGAGTTCGACTCGCTACTAGACGAATTACATGGCGCAGGCAGCTTTGGTGCCATTAGCGATAATGGTTCCGCGCCGAGCGCCGACGAGCAGGGAGCTGCGCAGCAGAGTGCACCGACCGCTTCGGGCCAATCAGAGTCGGCCAGTGGTGATGATGAAGACATTACCGAAGATGAATTTGATGCGCTACTTGATGAGCTGCATGGTAAAGGCAATGCGCCTAAAGCAAGCTCGGCAGACGCTTCGCCAGCGCCCGTTGAAAAGCCTGCAGCGCCAGTAAGCCAAAGTAAAGCGCCGGCAACGCCAGCGCCTAGTCAAGCACCAGCGGCCGCAAAACCAGCGCCAAGCACGGCTAAGGGGAGCACCCCGCCTAGCAGTGGGGATGCCAAAAAACCGGCACCTAAAGCCGCACCACCGCCACAAGCAGAAACGACAGTGCGTGTCGATACCAAACGACTAGATCAGATCATGAATATGGTGGGTGAGCTGGTATTGGTGCGTAATCGTCTTATTACCTTAGCGAATAATAACAACAGTGAAGCTATGGGTAAGGCTATCTCGAATCTTGACGTGGTCACCGCCGACCTACAAGGTGCGGTGATGGCAACTCGGATGCAGCCAATTAAGAAAGTATTTGGCCGCTTCCCACGTGTGGTACGTGACCTTGCCCGCAGCTTACAAAAAGATATTTCCTTGGTCCTTGAAGGGGAAGAGACTGATTTAGATAAAAACCTTGTCGAAGCCCTCGCTGACCCACTTGTGCACTTAGTACGTAACTCAGTGGACCATGGTATTGAGATGCCTGATGTTCGAGAAGCAGCAGGTAAACCTCGCACCGGTACGGTACGCTTATCGGCTTCTCAAGAAGGCGACCACATTCTCCTGAGCATCCACGATGATGGCGCTGGGATGGATGCCGAAAAACTGAAGAAAATCGCTATTAGCAAAGGGGTTATTGATCACGACCAAGCCGCTCGGTTGAGTGACACGGAAGCCTATAACCTTATTTTTGCCCCTGGATTCTCCACCAAAGAGGAAATTTCTGATATTTCTGGGCGTGGTGTGGGTATGGATGTGGTGAAAACCAAGATCAGCCAGCTTAACGGCACCATTAATATCGACTCACAGCTCGGTGTTGGTACCCGTCTAGATATCAAAGTACCGTTGACGCTTGCTATTTTGCCAACGCTGATGGTGATTGTTGGTGAACAAACCTTTGCTCTGCCATTGGCGGCTGTTAGTGAGATTTTCCACCTTGATTTGACCAAAACCAACATTGTTGATGGTCAGCTCACCATTATTGTGCGTGAAAAAGCTGTACCACTATTTTATTTAGAGCATTGGTTAGTCAAAGGGGCGGACCGCACTCAACGTAAAGCCGAAGGCCATGTCGTCATCGTTCAAATTGGTACTAAAAAGGTCGGCTTTGTGGTGGATTCGCTGATTGGTCAAGAGGAAGTAGTCATAAAGCCTCTGGATGCGCTGCTGCAAGGCACACCAGGTATGGCCGGGGCGACAATTACCTCAGACGGTGGCATAGCCTTAATTCTAGACGTGCCAAGCATGCTAAAACATTACGCTGGGCGCTCCAGCGTTAACTAAAATCGAGTATTAAATGGCTGTCAAAGTTCTAATAGTTGACGACTCAAGCTTTTTTCGTCGCCGGGTTACTGAAATTCTTGAAGGTGATGCCAATATCGAAGTCATTGACGCAGCTGTCAATGGCGCCGATGCGGTGGAAAAAGCAGTTAAGTTACGCCCAGATGTGATCACCATGGATGTGGAAATGCCAGTGTTAGATGGTATTTCTGCGGTGAAACAAATCATGGCGAAATCGCCAACACCTATTCTTATGTTTTCCTCACTGACGCGTGAAGGAGCCAGCGCCACACTGGATGCACTTGATGCTGGGGCATTGGATTTCTTACCGAAAAAGTTTGAAGATATCGCGCGCAACAACCAAGATGCGATTGAGATACTTAGACAAAAAGTGCGCGAGCTAGGACGTCGTCGTCTTTCGCGTTTTAATCGCCCAACGACCTCGACAACAGCATCGTCATCAGCGCGCCCCAGTGTCACGACACGTAGTTCAGCGCAACCTGATAGAAGCTTTAACCAAGGAGCGTCAACTCGGCCTCAAAGCGCTAGCCAATTCAAGCCCAGCGGCAAAAAGTACAAGTTAGTGGCTATTGGCACCTCTACCGGGGGGCCTGTGGCACTGCAAACGATTCTGACCAAGCTGCCAGCCAATTTTCCTCATCCTATTTTGCTTATTCAGCATATGCCGGCCGCATTCACTCCAGCATTTGCGCAGCGCTTGAATAACCTTTGCAAAATCAAGGTAAAAGAAGCGCAACAGGGAGACCGTTTGCAACCTGGAACGGCGTATCTTGCACCAGGTGGTCAGCAAATGATGTTTGATGGCCGGGCTCAACAGCAAACTCTGAAGGTATTTCAAGACGACAACCCAAGAATTACTTATAAACCCAGTGTCGATGTTACTTTTGCCAGTAGTGCAAAAGCATTTGGCGGTGATGTATTAGCCATTGTGCTGACCGGGATGGGTGCTGATGGTCGCGAAGGTGCGCGGATGCTTAAACAATCAGGCTCACGGGTTTGGGCGCAGGACGAGCAGTCTTGTGTTGTGTATGGCATGCCGCAAGCGATAGCCAGCGCCGGTTTGCATGACCACCAAGTGGCTCTTGACGATGTTGCCGCGCATTTACTCAAGGAAGTTGGCTGTGGATAAACTTTCCATAATTGGCCTTGCTGTTGCCATTATCGCCATTACCTTAGGCTATAGCCTCGAGGGCGGTGTGGTTTCAGGGCTGATTGATGGACCGGCATTGATCATTGTCCTTGGCGGCACTTTAGGTGCCGTGATGTTGCAATCGCAACTAGCGACCTTCAAAAAGGCTTTGGGCGTCTTTAAGTGGATATTTGTTCCCCCGTTTTATGATACCCAAGCTGGGATTGAGCAAATTAAATCGTGGGCCAGTACCGCACGTCAAAAAGGATACTTGGCTCTTGAGGAACAAGCACTCGTAAGTGAAGACCCTTATGCCGCGAAAGGCTTAAGCTTGCTGATTGATGGCTCTCATGAACAGCGCTTGCGTGACACCCTAGAAATCGAGCTTTTGTTAGAGCGCGAGCGGTTGCTAGATGCAGCTCGGGTTTACGAGGCCATGGGAGGATATGCGCCGACCATTGGTATCTTAGGGGCTGTGCTCGGGCTCATTCAGGCGATGGCATACATTAGCGAGCCCGACAAATTGGGTGCTGGGGTCGCCACCGCGTTTTTGGCCACGATTTATGGCGTGGGCTTTGCCAACTTGTTATTCCTGCCCGTTGCCAACAAGCTAAAGCAAGTGATTGAAGAAAAAATGCTCTATCATGAGCTCATCGCTGAGGGCATCATGGCAATGCAGCAGGGAGAGACGCCCGCAAATATAGAGTTGAAACTCGAGGCTTACTGCGCTGAGCGCCATGTTAGTGCAGGGTACTAATATGATGCGCATTCGTCACCGCCGAGGTCATGTAAAGGAGTCGCAACACACCCACCGTTGGCTCGTTTCTTACGCTGACTATATGACCATTATGTTCGCCTTGTTCGTGGTCATGTACGCGATTGCTATCAATAAAAAAGATGAAGAGTTTGCTATTTTTTCGCAGACGTTGGAGCAATTTTTTGACCGTGCTACCCAAGTGACTCAACCCATATTCACTGAGCAGCAGCAATCCACAGGGGACGGTGTGTTGCAACAACCACTGCCCGTCAATGAGAATGTGTTAGAAGGTGAGAGTATTGTCAAAGAGCCTATTCGTGGCTCAAAGTTGATTTCAGAGCAAGCAGACGTGAGTCTTATCGAGCAAAAAGAGCTCGGAGAGCCTTTAGAAACTTTGTTAGATAAGTTAACTGGCACTTTGCTTAATGAAATTCGCCAAGGTGATGCACAGCTCCAACTGAATGAGAACTGGCTTACTATTGAGATGAGTTCGGGGCTGCTTTTTCCGAGCGCCAGCGCCACAGTGACGAATCGCGCCGAACAAGTGGTGGCTCGTATTGCTGAGATTATTTCGCCAATGCGCAATTACTTGCGTGTGCGTGGCTATACCGATGACCGCAGTATCAATAACGAAATGTTTCGCTCCAATTGGCAGTTATCAGCGGCACGTGCAGCGGCGGTAGTCAAAGAGTTGCAAACCCTGGGCATAAACCCTGCGCGAATGGCGTTGGAAGGGTATGGGCAGTACACCCCTTTTGCTGACAATGATACTGCCCAAGGGCGGGCGCAAAATCGTAAAGTGGTCATCGCAATTTCAAAGTTTGCCTTGCCACTGCAAGAGGCCCCCCAACAAGACAGTGCCGTTGAATCAGTTGAGCCCGCAGTGGAGCAAGAGCTGCCAAGCACTGACAATACAATAAAAATAATACAACTACCCCATGGCGGTATTCGTATTACGACGCGCAATGAGGAACAGCAATAATGAAGGTATGGACGGTCGCGAATCAAAAAGGCGGGGTGGGTAAGACCACCACAACGGTGTCTTTAGGCGGTCTATTGGCTGAACAAGGAAAGCGTGTCTTATTAATTGATACCGACCCTCACGCGTCGCTTACCTACTATTTTGGTATTGATTCAGAGGCCATCGAAGTGAGTGCTTACGATGTTTTCACTCGCGGTAAAAATATGGCGAGTGAAGAAATACTGCAATCGCTGTGTCCATCCGGTGTCGAAAATATTGATATTCTGCCTGCTACCATGGCCATCGCCACGCTTGATAGAAGCATGGGGAATAAAAACGGCATGGGGTTAATACTTAAAAAAGTGTTAGCGAAAATCAGCGAACATTATGACTATGCCATTCTCGATTGCCCGCCGGTACTTGGGGTGTTAATGGTGAACGCGTTGGCAGCAAGCGAGCGCGTGCTCATACCTGTGCAAACTGAGTTTCTTGCGCTCAAAGGGCTAGATCGCATGATGCGCACCATGGAGTTGATGCAGCAAAGTGCACAAACCTATAGCTATCAATACACGGTGGTCGCGACTATGTATGATAAGCGCACCAATGCCTCTTTGGATGCATACAAAAAACTGCGCGCTACGTATCATGACAGTGTTTGGCCGGGTGTGATCCCCATTGATACCAAGTTCCGCGATGCCAGCCTTGCGCAGCAGGTGCCTAGTAAGCACTGTGCTAAGGCGCGAGGCGTACAAGCCTACCGTGCGCTGTTAGACTATTTGCAAAACAAGCAGGTGGATGCATGAGTGGTCCTAATGAAAAGGTGATGAAGGAGTACCTCAGTGCGCTACTTAAAGAAGAAGCAGAGCCTAGGCGGGTAGCTAAGCCAGTCATCACTGAATCCCCTCAGGCAAATAAACTTGAGCCACTTGAAAAGTTACTTGCGCAGGCACAGCAGCAAGCACAGGCTCG
>CEVA01191248.1_pt1 | contig 42471 bp, 37 predicted proteins | sample 361521 | NCBI WGS metagenome assembly CEVA01 (sample SAMEA2622823, study PRJEB7988) | marine metagenome | isolation source: saline water (ENVO:00002010), including | reverse complement strand
GGATACATCTGATACCTGTGCAAGGCTGAAGCCTTGCCTACAACAACTAAACTATACACCCGTTGTAGGTCGGGCTTTAGCCTGACTGTCTGGATACACCTAATACCTGTGCAAGGCTGAAGCCTTGCCTACAACAACCAAACCACAAACCAGTTGTAGGTCGGGCTTTAGCCCGACTGTCTAGCTACACCTAATGTCTGTGCAAGGCTAAAGCCTTGCCTACAACAACTAAGCTACACTCCCGTTGTAGGTCGGGCTTTAGCCTGACTGTCTAGCTACACCTAATACCTGTGCAAGGCTAAAAGCCTTGCCTAAAACAACCAAGCTACACACCGGTTGTAGGTCGGGCTTTAGCCTGACTATCTGGATACATCTGATACCTGTGCAAGGCTGAAGCCTTGCCTAAAAAAACCACACATCCGTTGTGGGTCAGGCTTTAGCCTGACTATCTAGCTACACCTGATACCTGTGCAAGGCTGAAGCCTTGCCTACAACAACTAAGCTACACACCGGTTGTAGGTCGGGCTTTAGCCTGACTATCTAGCTACACCTAATACCTGTGCAAGGCTAAAAGCCTTGCCTACAACAGCAAAGCTACACACTGGTTATAGGTCGGGCTTTAGCCTGGCTATCTGGATACACCTGATATCTGTGCAAGGCTGAAGCCTTGCCTACAAAAAACCACACGTCTGTTGTAGGTCGGGCTTTAGCCTGACTACCTGGATACATCTGATACCTGTGCAAGGCTGAAGCCTTGCCTACAACACCCAAGCTACACTCCTGTTGTAGGTCGGGCTTTAGCCTGACTGTCTGGATACACCTGATACCTGTGCAAGGCTGAAGCCTTGCCTACAAAAAATCACACACCGGTTGTGGGTGTCGATAAAAAAGGAGCTAAACGCTCCTTCTTTATTAATCTTGATACCCATCCGGGTTTTTGCTTTGCCAGCGCCACGTATCTTGCATCATCTGCTCAATACCTCGCTGTGCATGCCAGCCAAGCTCATCAGCGGCTTTTTGAGCGCTGGCGTAACAGGCAGCAATATCACCATCGCGCCGTGGTGCAATTTCGTATGGCACGGCTTTATCGGCGGCTTGCTCAAAGGCTTTCACCATTTCCAAAACCGAGTAGCCATTACCTGTGCCCAAGTTATAGATGTGCACGCCGCTATGCAGGCTAAGCCAATCCAACGCTTTTAGGTGGCCAATAGCAAGATCAACAACATGGATATAATCACGCACTCCGGTGCCATCTTTGGTGTTGTAGTCATCACCAAAAACTGCCAATTGCTTGAGCTTACCTACCGCCACTTGAGAAATATAAGGCAATAAGTTGTTTGGGATACCATTGGGGTCTTCGCCTATTTGCCCACTATGGTGCGCACCCACCGGATTAAAATAACGTAAAATAGCGAAACGCCAACGCTCATCCGATTGCGCCACATCCTGCATGATTTGTTCAACCATTAACTTTGACGTGCCGTATGGGTTGGTCGTCCCTCCCACGGGTGCAGATTCCTTAATGGGCAGAGTCTCAGGGTCACCATAAACGGTCGCCGATGAGCTGAACACTAAAGAAAACACACCGGCATCGCGCATGGCCGAAATTAACGTCAATGAACCTTGTACGTTATTTTGGTAATACAGCGTAGGCTTAGCAACAGATTCACCCACGGCTTTCAAACCCGCGAAGTGCACAACGCTATCAATATCATGGTTCTTAAATACGCTATCAAGTGCGCCTTTATCACACACATCACCTTTCACAAAGGTGACAGGCTTGTCGGCGAGCGCTTCAACGCGACGTAGCGACTCTCTGGAGGCGTTACTCAGGTTATCAAAAACCACCACCTCACTTCCTTGATTTAGCAGTTCCAACACGGTATGAGAACCAATGTAGCCGGCACCACCTGTCACTAAAATTGCCATTTTAACTCCTTCGCTTTAAATACTCTTGAGGTGTTCCGAGAAGTCCGCACCTAACTCAGGGTGTTGCTGGGCATAGCGTACAAACGCCTTCAAATATCCCAACTTATCGCCGCAGTCATGAGAAATGCCACTCATGCGAAATGCCTCGACCGCCTCTTGAGCTATCAGCATATCAATGGCATCGGTCAATTGTATTTCACCACCAGCACCAATAGGTGTCTTTCTTAGCAGTGGCCAAATATTGTGAGACAGTACATAGCGACCTACAACCGCGAGATTAGACGGTGCGTCTTCGACTTTAGGCTTTTCTACCATAGACTTGATGACTGCACTCTGACCAGGTTCAATTTGCTCGCCATTAATATCAGCAATACCGTACTTACTAACGTCTTGTTGCGCTACGGCCTCAAGCATAATTTGACTGGTTTGCGTATCCTTAAAACGGGCAATCATTGCCGCTAAGTTTTCACTGGTTTGGTCGGCACTGTATTCGTCTAAGATGACATCCGGAAGAATAACCGCAAAAGGCGCATCACCCACCACTGGCTCAGCACACATAATGGCATGCCCTAAGCCTTTGGCCTCGCCCTGGCGTACACCAATAATGGTAACGTCGTCGGGGCAAATAGAGCGTACTTCTTCAAGCAATTGGCGTTTAACCCGTTTCTCCAAGGTCACTTCCAGTTCAAAGCTAGTATCAAAGTGATTTTCCACCGAATTCTTCGATGAGTGTGTCACTAAAATAATTTCTTTGATCCCCGCTCGCACACACTCATTGACAACATATTGAATAAGCGGCTTATCAACAAGAGGAAGCATTTCTTTAGGGATAGCTTTGGTCGCGGGAAGCATGCGGGTGCCCAAGCCCGCAACAGGGATAACGGCTTTCATAAAAGTCCTTGAAATAAAAATGGCTAGCAATTGCTAACCATTCTAATATCTTTTTAGGGCTAAACACCAGTGAGAAACAGCTTGCTAATCGGTGCCAAAAATATCTCGTGTATACACTTTGTCTGTGACATCGTTTAAAGATGCAAACATCCGGTTGGCAACAATCACATCAGCATGAGCTTTAAAATGCTCTTCGTCTTTAAAGACTTGAGAATTAAAGAAGCTATCTTCTTCGAGTGTTGGTTCAAAGATAATGACTTCGACCCCTTTAGCCTTAATGCGCTTCATCACTCCTTGAATCGCTGAGGCCCTAAAATTGTCGGACCCCGCTTTCATGACTAAGCGGTAAAGCCCAACTACGCTGGGTTTTTTAGCCAAAATAGACTCAGCAATAAAGTCTTTACGGGTGCGGTTCGCTTCAACTATCGCTGAAATCAGGTTATTCGGCACATCCTGATAATTAGCTAAAAGCTGCTTGGTGTCTTTCGGCAAGCAATAACCGCCATAACCAAACGACGGGTTATTATAATGATCACCTATACGCGGGTCTAAGCCAACGCCCTCGATGATCTGACGAGTATTCAAGCCATGCGTCTCTGCGTAGGTGTCCAACTCATTAAAATAAGCAACCCGCATCGCCAAATAGGTATTTGAGAATAGCTTGATAGCCTCAGCTTCGGTGGAGTCAGTTAGCAGCACCTGAATATCCTGCTTTTTTGCCCCTTCAACAAGCAAATCAGCAAACGATTGCGCGGTTTGTGAACGCTCACCCACAATTACCCTTGAGGGGTACAAATTATCGTGAAGTGCTTTGCCTTCACGCAAAAACTCAGGAGAGAAAATGACATGTAAGCCGGGAAATTGCTCAGCCACACTTTGCGTGTACCCCACCGGCACGGTCGACTTAATCACCACGACCGCATTCGCAGCATAAAGCTGAACATCGGCTAATACCGACTCCACAGAGCTCGTATCAAAGTAGTTGGTTTGCGGGTCATAGTCCGTTGGTGTTGCTATCAAAACAAAGTGCGCGTCGGCATAAGCTGCTTGCTTGTCCGTAGTCGCGTGGAAGCGAATATTGGCATCACCTAGATATGCATCAATATCGGCATCAACAATGGGAGAGACGCCCTTGTTAAGGGCCTCTACCCGGCCTTGGTCTATGTCCAACGCCACTACCTCATTGTGTTTGGCCAACAACATGGCGTTAGACAAACCCACATACCCTGTGCCAACGACAGTAATCTTAGTCAAAACGACAACCTTTCCTTACGCCGACTGGTTTTCTAATAAACTAGGCAGGTGCTCTAGTGACATAATCATTGCGTAGCAGTGATACAGCACACCCAGTTTTTTAAGTTCGATGTACTTACGCTGTGATAGCCCTTCGAGCTTTTTCTGGTTAAGTACGAAGAAGCTTTGCAGTTCTTTTTTCTCACCTTGCGACTCAACCACCAACTGACGAGGCTCAATTAACTCATATTCCACTAATAGCTTAGTAAATTCACGAGTTTGATGTTGCTGCTGGGTGAAGTGTACCAAATGCTGTTTACGGCCTTTAAGCGCCTCGGTCTCAGAGCCATCATCATTAAACATGGCGACGGTAGACTCATCTTCAGCACCGGCGATCAGCTCACTTTGCATATCAACCGCAACAATATAATCATTGCCCTTAGTTTGGCTGAGTATCAACGGTTGATTAAACAGCGCTAATGGAGTGCGCTTTGCTAGCCACTTGCCCTGCTCAACGAAGTTGTTGCGCTGTGGCTCAAGCGAAAACAAAGCAAAAGGGGCCAACTCACCATTACTTTGGCGTAAAAATACTAAAGGAAACTCGGCTGCTAGCTTTGGCATCTCCGATAATACAACCGGCACAGCCTGCTGCTTCTCTAGTGAATTCAGTGGTAAGTCTTTTTTAATTCGTAAATTTTTATGCGTTTGGGCATTTAATCCCTGAAATTGACGAGCCATTGACTGCTCCTACTTGTCGTCAAATGATAAAGAATAACCGTAGTGAGCGGCTATTGATTCTAATTGTGGCGCGTACGGCAACAATTTATCTGCATAATTATGCCATGTATTGATAGATCCTTTATAGAGCTTTTGCGTTACTTGATCTTTTGATGCTGAGGTCACATGCTTTTTCTCGCGTGCAAACTTATCAAATTCTTTGTAACTGTCATCGGCCTCAATACCAATAAAGTCAAACACCTGCTGCATTTGATTGTCAAAATCTTGCACAATGTCTTCATACTTTATTTCTAAAAAGTTCTCCCCTACTCGCTCCTTGAAGTAAAGCCACATTTCAAATGTTGTTTTATATAACGCTGTAGCACTATCAAGCGTCAATAAAAGGTCATTGAACGCATGGGAGCTGAAGTTTTGCTTGAAGCAACTCAACAGTACATCGAACGGATGACGAATAGGCGTTATCACGCGAGCGTTGGGGAATAGCGTTAAAATCAGAGGCAGCGCAATGGTATGGGCTTTTATCGACTATTTGTCCAAGCTTCACATCATCGTTATTGAAGTAACGTTTTGCATAACTTAGATACACGCCTCTTAAGAAGTCTATTTTTTCATCATCTAGCTTAGCTAAATCTTGAGGGTAGGTATAACCGTATTGGCTATACATTGCCGCGATAACCGGCGCCATAGTATCGGCTTCACTAAAAATATAAAGCTGCTTTTGCGTATCTAAAGCCGTTTCTAATAACGTTGTTCCAGAGCGCGGAAAGCCTCCCATGAAAACTGGGCTCTCGATATTATCTTTTTTACCGCTTTCGCGTCTATCTAATACTTTCGTCAGTAGCTTTTTAACTGCTTGACGATTCAGTGGCGTTAGTGTTCGTTCTTTTAAATGAAGCTGAGCGGCACGTTGCACTAACTGGAATGACTCTTCATAGTTTCCGAGCTTGTCATAGACTCGAGCTAAATCATAATTGATTGCCTTATGATCGCCACTGCGGATAGCCTCATACTTTGTCACACACTTTTGATACTCGCCATTATGAGCCAATAGCAATACCTCAGCTACTTCATTGAGGATATTGGGCTCGCGATTGCTTTTCTCTAGCAGCTTTCTCGCTTGCTCGTAATAACCTGCATCTATCAACATTAAGGCGGCATGTAGAGCCTGCTCAATAGACCCTTCTAACAAATACCTTTGCGTTAGTTGCTCCACTAGCGCATGCGCGTCTTGTTTGTGGCCTTGCTTTGAATAGGCTTCGATCAATAAGTTACACGTATGTAGGTAAAAATCTGATTTACTTAACAGTGGTAATAGCACATCCACTGATCTTTGAAAGTCACCCAGCTTGTTAAAAAGTTCAGCAGCAGCGATACGAGATGCGTCGGCATATGAGTCATTACCGGCCTGGGTGGCTTGAACAAAATACTCTGATGCCAAGGCCGAGTCACCCAGCTTAAAACTGGTTCGGCCTTTCAAATTAAGCTCAATGGGCGTTAAATTGGTATATTTAGCAGTTAAATTCTCCAATAGAGCCCACGCTTTACTAAAATCGAGTAGTTGAAAACGGCACTCCGCTAATAAATATAACCCTTGGCGCGAGAGGCCAGCATTACTTCTTTGAATTTTTTGCAGTGCCGAAATCGCGGCCTTGTAGTTACTGCTATTGAAGGCACTTTGTGCCGTTTGCCATAATTTATCTAGTTTTTGTTGTTTAATTGACATAGTTTGATTCGTATTTCTTTGATGATGTCCACAGCAAGTCGACCAAATTACTTTGTGGTTGGTACTCCAACGGCGCCGCTAACAATATGGCTCTTACTTGCTCACAATCAAATTGATTGCATGCTAAACGCAGCTGCTCTAAAGTCACACGCAATTGTGAATAAGGCAAGAACTGCTCCTGAGCAGTCATAATACGCTCATGAGTCGTGCCTTGTACATTATCCCCAATCAAAAGCTCTTCATACAGTTTCTCGCCCGGGCGCAACCCAGTGCATTGAATCTCAATATCCCCATAAGGGTTGGCGTCATCACGCACTTCTAATCCAGACAGGTGCACCATCTTGGTTGCTAAATCTTTGATTTTGACTGGCTCACCCATGTCTAATACAAACACATCACCGCCTTGTCCCATCGCGCCCGCTTGTATCACTAACTGCGCCGCTTCTGGGATGGTCATAAAATAGCGGGTAATATCATAGTGGGTTAGGGTTATAGGCCCGCCACTGGCGATTTGCTTGCGAAATAAAGGCACCACTGAGCCGGAAGAGCCCAACACATTGCCAAAGCGCACCATACAGAAGCGCGTTCCCTTTTGGTGCTTGGCAAGAGCTTGCAAGATCATCTCAGACATGCGTTTACTGGCGCCCATGGTATTAGTGGGGCGAACCGCTTTGTCGGTCGAAATTAACACAAAGGTTTCTACTTTGTGCGTTATGGCGGCTTGCGCGGTATTGAGGGTTCCGAATACGTTATTCTCCACCCCTTCTATGGTGTTGTATTCAACCAAAGGTACATGCTTATACGCTGCTGCATGGTACAGGGTTTGCACATTGAAGTGATGCAACACTGAGCCGATACGCTCGGCATTTTGCACTGAGCCGAGCACAGGGGTAATAGTACAATTAAGGTTTTGCGCTTTCTTAATACCGTTTAACTCTTTATCTATGCTGTAAAGGTTAAACTCAGAGGCTTCAAATAAAATGAGCTGTGTGGGTTGCTGAGCAATAATTTGACGGCACAGCTCAGCGCCAATAGAGCCGCCGGCACCGGTAACCAGCACCACCTTGTCACGAATATTGGCCTGCATCAGCTCAGGGACTGGATCAACGGCGTCGCGACCCAGTAAATCGGCGACATCAACCTCGTTAAGCTCGTCAATGCGGTGCTTACCGGCAACAATATCGGCAATACAGGGAATGGTCAGCACTTTAATACTGAGTGGCTCAAGCCCTGAGAGAATTTGTTTGCGTTTAGCGCGAGTGGCGCTGGGGACCGCTAACAGTAATTTGGTTGCACCCTTACTTTTTATTAGCTCTGGGAGCTGATCACGGCGATAAACGTTAATGCCCATGATCATCTGTCCCTGTAGGCTGGCATCATCATCAATAAAAGCGGCGGCATGGTACTCGCCACTATTTATCAGCCCGGTGGCCACTTGACGTCCGGCAGACCCAGCGCCATAAATAATGACCGGTTCAGCCCCTTGTAATTGCTTGGCAGAGATTAGCGCGCGAATAAAAACACGGCTTCCACCAACGCCTAACAACAAATAACAGGCATAAATTAACACCGATGGCCAGGTAATGGTCGAAGGTAGAATATGGGAGAACACATATAAACTCAGGGTGCTGGCTAGGCTTGCGCTGAGCACCACGCCCACAGCACGGCTACTGATATAGCGCAGGACCGCACGGTATAAACCAATGCGAATAAAAATAGCTAAGCTGGTCAGTGATACCGCAGCAAGCACAACCCAGTTCGCCGGGGTCGCCAACGCCGTGGTAATCGGCGATATCAGGGCAACAGCCCCCCAAAATGCGGCAACGATAAAACTTAAATCAACAGCAAGTGTAAATAAACGTTTGTGGGATTGGTGAGCACCCAGTAATGGTTCAAGAAAAGACATAACGGTTATTTGATTGGCCTCGAAATCCATTTATGCGGCGGCAAGTTTAGCGCCTGCGTCATGAATTTGCAATGAAGGCAATAAAAAAGGCACCCGTAGGTGCCTTTTTTTAAGTTAGTAAACTAACTTGGAATTACTGCCATTGACGACCGTCAATAGTGTAAGTACCACAAGTAGTTACAACATCATTCGCGTTGTCTACGCCACCGTCAGTCTCAGTGCTGAACTTACGGCACTCAGTTTCTTGAGTTTGGTTGATGAAGTAAAGAACTGGTGAATCGGCACGGCCGTTCGGGTTCTTGTTCTGTGCAGCAACGTGTACTTTGTTCTGCGCAGCTTCAACAAGTAGCTCGATTTCGATGTGGTAGTTAGTCGCAGCATCTAGACCTAGAGTTTCGATGATGTGCTTACCGTCGAACGTTAGGTGACCTTCAGCAGGAACGTGACCTAGTGATTCGATATCGAACGTGAAACCACCTTCTAGACGACCCGTTGCTGCATCAACAGCAGTTTGGTAATCACCAGACTCAAGTACTGCAGACGCTTTGTTACCTAGCTCACCAAGGATAACTTTAGCAGAAACGTTTGCTTCGTTCTTGCTTTCGTTAACAATCTTAACTACTGAAGACCAGTCGTCAGCATTGATGTTGTATAGGTAAGGGATTTTCGCCTGTAGACCGTTGATAGTCCACGTGTGTGTTTTACCATCAGCGTTAGCGCCTACTGGAACGTTGTAAGTACCAGAAGTTACTTCGCTACCGTCAGCGCCGTCATCAGTTACTGTTAGCTCAGCCATCCAGTCAACTGCATCAGCAACGTTCGGGTAAAGGATAGTTTCACCGTCAACGTTGATTACTAGGTTTGAACCGCTAAGTAGTGGGTCACCTGCGTTCAAGAACTCAACGTCGCCAGTAGTCCAAGAACCGTCACCGTTGTCAGTTAGCGCAACACCGTTGAAAGTGATTGACTCAACTGCATCAGTGTCTTCACCGTCTTTACGCTTAAGCGTTAGGTTCCAGCTGTCGCCTGCGTTTAGAGTGATACCGTAGTCAGCACCGTTCTCTAGGTCGAAACCAGCGATTGACGCTTCAAGGTCAGTATCAACTGCTTCGTCAACAAACTGTAGACGTGAACCAGCATCAGCTTCTACGTCGATTTGTGAAGTTGCTTCATCAACGTCAACCATTAGGCCTGAAGTGATAGTCACAGCAGTAGTAGTACCTGCTAGTGCAGCAGTGATATCAACACCTGCGGTGTTCTTCGCTTCTGGGATAGAGATATCAATCTTATCGCCAATTTTAGAGCCTTCAGTTACTACGAAGTCAACTGGAGCGTAATCGCCAGCAGTTGGCTTAGCTAGGTATAACTGAGTACGACGTGGAAGGGCTTCACCTTCTTCAAGTACGCCGATGTCGTTGCTGTATGCGCCAATTGGGTTACCGTCGGTATCAACGATTACGCCACCGCCATTTACATAGCTTGCGCGCCATACGTCATCTGCAGTACCCGCTGTGTTATCAGCACCGTCGCTGATCTTAGTCCACTCAACGCCAGTTGCACCAGCATAAGTTGGCTCATAGTCGTCAAGGGCTAGGTTAAGGTTAGTACCTGCTGCTACTGGAGCAGAAACAGTGTCTAACTGGATAGTTACGTAATCTACGTCGCCATCGCTGTCTTCGTCAGCATAGTCAAATGATTGACCTACTTCTACGAAGTGACCAGTTGATGCACCTGCGAAAGCGGCTGCTAGAGCTACGTTATCAGGAAGATCAAGGCCAGAACCGTCTGCTTTAGTGTTTAGGTTAGCAAGAGCATCACCGTAAGCGATAGTGCCTACAGTCGCTGCACCAGTAGTTGCAGTTGCTGCGATAGGAGTAAAACCTACTGTATCAACAACTTGAGCTAGCACTACTAGGCTGTTTGCTGTTGCTGGGCTGAAACCACCTGCTGGGCCAGAAAGTTGGAAACGTAATGTACCTTCATCCGGAAGCTGTACGTCTGATGAGTAAGCGATTGAAACAGACTTACGACCAGAAGCTGGCATATCACCTTTGAAAGTGATTGCACGCTGGTTAACTACAGCATTACCATCATCGATTACGTATACTTGGTCAACAGACACGTCATCGCTGGCGATGTATGAGTTAGGCTTGATACCGTAAGAAACGTTAGAAGCATCAACTGCAACTGGGTAAGTGATACCTACAGAACCAACAGCAGCTGAATCAGCAGGAAGACCTACTTTCGCGTCATTTACAACAATCTTTGCCGCAGCATTAGCAGCAAGAGGTGTTGCTAGCGCACCTGCAACTGCCAAAGAAAGCAGAGCTTTATTAAATTTCATTATATTCTCCTTGAATATTCGGAATATTTTGGTTAACCAAAATGCCCTTTGATCAAATTAAGGCAACTATATTTAAGCCAGTTATGACAAAGGTGTCAAACACTTTTTCGTTATCGTGATAACTTAAATACAGGCCCGTACAGTAAAACAATCGATTGTGAAATACAATCTATTAACAGTAGAAAACGTTTGTTTGCCGTTTTTTTAAGCAAAAAATTTTTTTCAACTCTCACTTTTCACACTAACATATTGAATATAAAAGGCTTATTCAATAACTAAGCTTTTGAATTCTTGTGTCATTACGTCGAGTAATTCGTTAATGTGGTCATCGCTGCGAATAATACGCGGCGTCAACATAACAATCAGCTCTACCCGGTTCGAACTATCCCCTTGGCTCTTAAAAAGATTGCCCACTAAGGGTAAATCACCTAATAGTGGCACTTGCGTGGAGCTGTCCGAGTTATTTTCACTGATGAGGCCCCCGAGAACGATGGTTTGGCCATCACGGGCTAATAGCTCGGTGCTGAAGCTACGATTAAGAATGATGGGTGAGTCGACCCCAGATAATTTGTTTTCGCCGGCCTCGGATACAGACTGATTGACCTTTACACTGATCACCCCTTGGGCATTAATAGTGGGGGTGACATTTAAGGTTACACCGGTATTACGGTATTGAACATTTTGCACTACGCGGTCTTGAGATGCATCTAAATCAGACGAGGTCTGTGTTAATAACGGGATTTCGGTGCCCACGTTAAGGTTTGCCGACGAGCCATCTTTCACCAAGATGCGCGGCTTGGATAAAATATTAACCCGAGACTGGCCTTGCAAAAAGTTAAGCGTTGCCGAGTAATCCACCCCTGAGAGCGTGTAACTCAAGCCGCCGCCACTGAAATCAAGCAAACTGCCTTTACCTGGGCTTTTATCATCGATTAAGGCCCCATCAGCCAATGACCAGTCAACGCCATAGCTAAAGTTCCCTTCCAAGGTCACCTCGGTGATAGCGGCCTCGATAAGTACCTGCCCCGGTAGAATGTCTATTTGCTCTATAAGCTCAACAACATCGTGATACTTTGATGGTGTGGTATAAAACATTAGCACGTTTTGATTTGTATCAACCGCCATGGAGATATCGTTAGAAACATAGCCGCCTTGACCCGCTGCTTTGTTATTGTTGCGGCGCGTTGTTGTCTCTTCTACCGACGCTGATTCCTCTAGCCCAAATAACTGTTTTAAGCTCTCGCCTAAATCTTCGGCACGAATATTTTTAGGGAAATAAGTAAAGTATCGACGACCATCGCTGGATGTCGGTACATCCAGTTGCTCTGTCCAAAACTCTAGACGATCGAGTAACTTTTTCGATGAGGTATGCACTAAAATTGAGCGCATGCGTGGCATAGGTGTAACCACGATACTGCCGGATGTAGCTAGACCTTCGGCATCCATCACCGTTGTTAGTTGCTCTTTAAAGTCTTCGGGTGTGATATAAACCAACTCTAATAAGCGGATGTACTTACCACGCGATGACGGCTTGTCAAAAGCGTTGACGATTTTTATAACCTGCTCAACTTCTTTATACGTGCCCGTAACTGATAGCGCATTTTGGGTATTGTTATATCTAAAGTTTGCATTAGTTAGGGTTTTCAAAATACGCGTAAGCGAGCCATAATCCACATACTCTAAGGGTACAAATTGTAAAATTTGACCATCAGACTTTGGTATATCAGAGAGTTGACGCCCAGCGCCTAACGCCAGCTTAGATTGCGCATCGCGTGGGCGCGGCATCACGAACAACACCTCATTACGCGGCTCGATAATCATATCTTTATCAAGCAGTAGGTTCACCGTAATTTCATACAGCTTCTCTTTGCTCACCCCTTGCGGCAAGTTTAAGGTGATGGTGTCGCGCGACTTTTGCAACTGATCATCAATCACATAGTTCAGGCCTAAATTCTCGCCCATGACTAGGTGTAAAAAGTCAGGCAGCGCCAGCTGATTAGCTGACACATTAACGACTGTGTCTTTATTCTCTATAGGCGGAATAAATACTGACATATCATTGTTAAAGCCGCGCTCATCATAAGCAACAGACGGCAGCTCTTTTATTCGCCTTTGACGCTCACTGTCTTGATATTTAACTGTGTCTCTTTGCTCAGTACTCTGCTTTTTGGCGAGGGCTGACTTTGTTATTTTCACCGGCTCATGCTCTTGGCCTCGCTCAGTGACAGCACAAGCACTCAGCATTGCCAGGGTTAACACGCTTAGTGCAAGACTTCGAACTCTAACCATTATTTTCACCATCAAAAATTTTAATTTCTGCCTGTTGCTCACCTTGGGTGAATACAACCTTATTCAGGGTAATTGTGCTTACATCAAACCCAGCAATTTTTTGCCCTTGGTTGATTTTCTTTAAGCTCCCTACTTGCGTCAGTGGCTCTTCTAAATTTTGCACATCGATAAGTGCAATCAACTGTTGCTCTTCGAGCGAAATAGCCTTAAGTACCACTTTGTATTTACCTAGTAAGGTTTCACTAGGGCCTTGTACAACCGGAGTTTGTTCTTGCTCTTCACGTACTTTGCCAAAGATATCATATTCAAATTGATGCTCGGCAAGCGCCTGCTCGGCGGGTTGCTGCGGAGCACTGAGCTCATAACTATATTCTTTCGGAGCATGCTTTACCGTTAATACATTTGAATATAAGTCAACGCCTATCAATGCAACCGCAAGGCCTACTAATACAAACTTGAGGTTCATGACTGCTCCCGGTAATAGGCAATAATACCTATATTGATACTCAGCTTGTCGTTGCGCCCCACAGAGCGGACAAAAAAGTCAGAGACTAATAACCTAGGAGTGTTGCTTTCCAAGCGTTCTACAAATTGCATAAACCCTTTGGAGCGACCATCTACGGATAAGGACAGCTTCACTGCCTTTATGTCCCCTTTGAGTTCTATAGGTTGCCAGTTCGCGCGCTTCTGCTCGAGCTCAAGCTCGTTCAGAATAGGCTCTATCTTGCGCTGCAATTGAAGCTGCAATGACTGAATACTGGTGGTTTTAAATACATGTTTATCTACCACTTCAATCGTCGACTTAAGCTGTTCGCTTGCCTGCTGGTAATCCTTTTGTGCTTGAGAAACAGAGTTGAGCTCCCGAAGCTGCATGGATTGTGAATCTACTTGCTGCGCCAACTCCGCGCGCCACTCAAATAAAGGCTGCACAATAAACTTTGCCGAAGCTAATAGCAACACTAGGTATAAATACATAGCTTGCTTGCCAGGGACCTGCTTTTTCTCTTTCAGGTAATCAATAAATGACGGCACCATACTACAGCCCCTCTCCTGGTGTGGTGGTAAAGGAGATATTAAACGTGGCGAGCTTACCGCGCTTTACCGTTGGGGTGATATACGCCACATTATGCATATTCGGGTGTTGGTTAAAGGCTTCAAAAACGGCTACCGCATCTTCTGCTTTACCCGTTACCCGGAATAATTCTTTGGTGTAGTTCACCCGCTCGATATCGAACTCCGCTTGTTTGTAGGCATCACTTAACGCGGCGATAGCAAGGGCTACTTGCGGCGGCGTTTGAAATGGCGCCCGGATGGAGTTGTAGGTATCAAGCTGGTTTTGGTATTCACTTTGCGCTGTTATCAGCTGTTGCTGCTGCTCCTTTTGCGCTTGCATATGGGTCTCTATATCGTATTGCTGATAGATAAGAAACCCCGCACTGGCAGCGCCGTATAGGCACACCCCAAGTAATGTCAAAGTGAGCGCTTGTTCATATTTTTCGATAAAGTTTTTATTTTGCTTTACCAGTTGGCACTGACCCAGCAATAACACATGCTTAGGTTGAGCAAACTCGACCAGCATTTGCAGCCACTGCTGGACACTATTGATGACTTGGTACTGTTGCTGGCTAACCAACTCACCTAGCTCAAGTGGGTTATCTGTCTGGGTCATGCCTAGTTGCGCACTACTTAAACGATAACCATTAAATGCTAATTCATAGGCACCCTGATGTTGGTGCTGTAAAAGTAATTCTTCAGGGATAATAAAGCAGCTGCTTTGCAACTTTTGCTGCAACGTGGCAACAGCTGACTCGGTCAGGTAGAAAAAGTTAACAAGTGAGCTTGTTTCCTTTTTTTGTTGCTTGTCGGCAACAACTAGCGGTGAAGGAAATGGCTTTTGATGCTCTTTATACAGCTTAATAGCTTTACCTAGCTCTTTACCCGTTCCAGGTAGTTGACGCTGATCTGCTAAATAGCATTGGCTTGTCACAAACACCACGGCGTAGGCCGGAATATGAGTGGCTTCACTTCCTTTGCTATCATAAACACTTTGTCCATCAAAGTAATAGCAACGCGCTAATAACTTTGCTCGCCAATCAAATTGCATATTAATTTACTACCCAATGCCACGTGCTTATAGGGGGTTCGTTCTTATACTTGAAATTAGTGTCAAGTACAAGCTCCCGGGAGGCCGAAACCTTACCAACATGCGCCTCGACACGCAAGCGATACGCGCCTGAGAGAGTGTACCGTACGCCCAATGCGTTGGGGGATTCCAGTTGTTTTGCTATTTCTGTAGGTGCCATGCGAGAGCGCATATCCAATACTTTTTCAGCCGCACTTTGGTCTTGGTAAAAGGCTTCAACTAACACAGGGTCGGCCATGACTGGATAGAAATCAAAGTAATTATAAGGCGTTAGATAAGGCGACACTTTATCAACTAACGCTTTATCCCAACCACAGATAAGTTGTAGCTCAGCTTTAGACATCAACATCGCATTGCGCGGTGGCACTTTGCTCATCGAAGTGTAACTGTATGACTCGCCGCCGTTTAGACGTTTTAAATCGTCCCAGTCGGTCCAATCTTGCAGACATTCAGAGGCACGCGTTGCGGTTTCTTCACTTTCCCCTAGCTGCATTAGCAACCTTTCGATAATGCTCGCTTTTGGATTGTTGTAGGGGATCAACGAAGCGACATCTAAGACACTCGCTTGAACATTATCGCTAAGGGTAAAGGGAGCACCATAGTAATTAAATGTGGTTGTTTGCGCATCAAGCTCTTGCTGATTGGTGAATGAATTTAATGACTCAACACTGATATCTGCGCTACGAGCGGTGCCTTTTATAATGTCCATTTTTAACTGTGCCATCGCAGAGTCGGCCTTTAGTTCTGCCCGCATTCGATTTTGAATGCGCTCTAACAGCAGCTGGTTTTGCTTGGTCACCGTTAAATAATAAGCAGAAAACGCAGCGAGAGAGGCAACCACTAACAGTACAGAAAAAAGGGCAATCCCTGTTTGACGCTTGAGCATGTTAAATCCCCACCTGATGAAACTCGACGACCTGTCGCTTGTACTTTGGTAAGTTTCTAATGTGGGTTCGAAACACACTTTGGTATTGGGTCTCTTGGTAGGTGTATGAAACCTTTATCGCTCGCGGCAATAGGTGCTGCGCCTCTGCTTCAACGTATGATTCACTGATATCATCAAAGGTTATTATCGGCTTTGCCTCTATGGCAGTGATGGTAAAGTCACTGACAGGCTGCTGCAGAACTTCACTGCGGCATGAGCTTTGCTCAATCTGCTGAGAAATACTTAATATTAAATTTTGGGCTAAGTCACACTCAGTAATAACAAGCTCGTTTGGCTGCTGCTCGTTCATTGCCAGTGTAGTCACTACCTCATTGCCAAAGCCGAGTACAGAGTAATTCGAGGCGTAGCGAAGGGTATTGTTTTGCGTACTTAACAGCAGCATAGTCTCACCGCTGCCATCATCAACATAGTAATCCATCATGCTGGCTATGGAGTAGCGTAGCTTAAGTTGCGTCTTTAAGTTTGTTTGTGCACCACTTATCAGGGATTTAGTGCTGCCAAAATTTTTCAAGTACAGACCAAAAGCTTGATAGCTCAACGTTAGCACCATAGCTAAGATGGTGACTGAGATAAGCATTTCAATTAATGTGAAGCCGTTATTGTTGCTGCGCATCTTTCAACCATAACAGGTGAGTAAATTTAAACGTTTGTGAGCTTACATCATCTTTGACGCATGAAAATTCGACATCAATCAGTTGATATGAATAGCGGCTGTTAATATACCCCCCCGCGTCTATATCAAAGCGGCTTGGGGTGTATTGCTCTCGCTTTTCGCTGCTCCAATTACATTGCTTGCCTAGTAACTCTATGGTGCCGGAGCGTTGCTCGTCTTCCAGCGCAATAATAATTTCGTCACGTAGAGTCAATACACTTTCAAGCTCATTGATCCGCTTACTCGCTTTAATCTCGAAGTTAACGAAGTTGCTGTATATTAATTGTGTCAATGCTATCGCCATGGTGGCAATGGTTACCGCTACGAGCAACTCAACTAAGCTGAAGCCTTTAATATTGTTCACTGCACAGCTCCAAGCTCGTTAATGCTTGCTGCAAAAATTGCAAACGCTCACTTTCGATACACCCAGTAATTTCGCCACTGGGGCTGATAGTGAACTCTTCTTTGCGCTGCACCTGAGTATTTAACTCCAGTGTTCGGATTGTCTCGGAATTTTGCGCTAACATCACGGTGTTGTTGTCAAAAGTGAGTGTTTGCGCTTGGTTTGTCCAAAAAGCGTAATCAACCGCCGCTCGCGCTAGGCTGAGAGTGGTTTTTTCATCGCTTTTTTGTCTAATTTTATCAAGCTGGTCAATTCCTAGCGGCACGACAAACGACAGCGCTAAGCCAAGCAACGAAAAAACAATAAGCAGCTCTATTAAGGTAAATCCCAGATTAGAGCGTGACATCTTGAACACTCAAAATACTCAGCATCATAATAATTACAACGCCCCCGACTAAGACCCCCATGACTAAAATCAACATCGGCTCTAGAATCTTTAGCAAGCTATTGAGCTTTAAATTAAATTGCTCAATCTTTCGTGTTCTGACCTCATCAAAGGCACCGGCTAAGTCGCCCGTTTCTTCGCCAATCTCCAAATAGCCAATATCCATACTCTCGAGAACGTTAGCCTCTTCTATGGCATTAGAGAAGCGCTCTCCGCCTTGGATGACTTTAGAGGCCATCTGCACTCGAGCTCGGTGAGATAAGCTACTTAACGTGTTCGAAGCCAGTTTCATTGCGCTGGTTAAGTTTAACCCACTACGTAAAGACACATACATTGCCGAAGTGAAGCGCGACTGCTCAGCCAAAGTGTGCAACCCTTTGATAAGGGGCGCTTTAAGCCATACTTTTAACAACCTAGAGCGGAACGCTTTGGCGAATGCTTGGCTTGAGGTAAACAGCATAGCGACAAGTGCTGCAATGACAGCAAGACTAATAAGTCCATATGAGGAATTAATCCAATTGCTGGCAACTAACAAGGCCTCGGTATACACAGGAAGCTCTTTACTGCCGTCAAGCATTGACGAAAGCTGCGGGACGACGACTTTTAAAATAAACGCCAAAGATGCAATACACACAAACACAATAACCATCGGATATGACATGGCTTGTTTTATTTGATTTTGCATTTGGTTTTTAAATTTCAGCTGTTCACTTAGGCCTTTCATGACCTCACCAATTGTGCCGGTGGCTTCACCTAACTCAACCAGTTTAATGTACAGCTCATCAAAGTGCTTAGGGTGCTTCTTTAGCGCACTCGAAAGGGCTGCACCGCCACGCACGGAAATTTGTAATGATTGTAAAAGCTCTTCAACTTGTTCATTGTCGGCGGATTTCATCAACAAGCCCAAGGCTTTATCTAGATTGACGCCGTTCCCCAGTAGCGAGGCTAAGTTTGTAGTTAACGTCTCAATGTCGGTGGATTTCACCTTGGGCGCGAACAAGCTGCTACTGGATTTTTTGCGTAAAGGCTTAATATCAGTAGGTGAGAAACCAATATCCGTGAGGGATTTATAAGCAAGCGCTTCTGACTCAGCCTGAATGATTTTCTGGTGTTTATGCCCCTGCTTATCTAGATAAGTCGCCTTGAACTTTGTCGCCATTAGCCCGCAACCCTCATGACTTCTTCAATGGTGGTTTGCCCTTGCAGTACTTTTAATAGGCCATCTTGCTTAAGGCTACGATAGCCTTGCTTACGCATGAATTGCTCAGCACTGAGAGCGAAATTACTGTCTTTCGGCAATGACTTAATATGATCGACATTCGGCAGGTACTCTAATATCGCTAAACGCCCTTGATATCCCGTTCCTTTACAGTGTTCGCAACCAACAGCACGGTTTATGGTTATATCTTCGATACCACATTGCTGCGCTAGTTTATCAAGCTCTAACTTTGCAATATGCTCTGTGGCATGAGGGTCAGGCTCTTTACAGTGCTCGCATAGTTTACGAGTTAGTCGCTGCGCTAAAATGGCAACCACCGCCGAATTTAGCAAGAACTCATCAACACCTAAATCTATCAGTCGGACATATGCACTGGGGGCATCGTTGGTGTGCACGGTACTGAATACAAGGTGGCCGGTTAGCGCTGACTGCATGGCGATACGCGCCGTCTCACTGTCTCGAATTTCACCGACCATGATCACATCAGGGTCTTGACGAACAATACTACGAATACCCGCAGCGAAGTCGAACCCAATATCAGGTTTTACTTGAATTTGGTTAATCCCTTCGATTTCATACTCAACAGGATCCTCGAGAGTAATTATTTTCTCATGAATGTCGTTCAGTGAATCAAGGAATGAATACAGCGTCGTCGTCTTACCTGAACCGGTAGGCCCGGTCATGAGGATCACCCCTGAGGTGCGATCTAAGTCTTGTTGTATGTGCTCAACTAAGTCATGGTGAAAACCAAGATCATTTAAATCCAGTTTCAACGAACCTTTAACAAGGAAACGCATTACCACACTTTCACCGTTATTAAGCGGCAAGCAAGACACACGAATATCAATGTTCTTGTGTTTTAGCGCAATTTTACCGTCTTGTGGACGGCGCTTTTCAGCAATATCCATGTCAGCGAGTATTTTTAAGCGCGATACAACCGCCAAAACAAGGGAAGCTGGGATAGTATCAAGCTTGTGTAACAAGCCATCTACCCGGACTCTGACAATTCCGCCTTCTTTAGTTGGTTCTACGTGCATATCCGAGGCCCCCATATCAAGAGCCCGAGATATGAGTGAATTAACCAAGTTCACAACCGGGGTTTCTGATGCAAGAGCTCTGATTTTTTCTAGCTCTTCACTTGCTTCTTTAGCTTCGTTTTCGAGCCCTTCAACAATAGAAACAACCCTTTGTAACAGAGTTTTGTCGGTCACTATGAGCGTGTACTGCACATCGGCTAGGCGCAAAAAGTTTTTCGCGGCATTGCACAGTGGTCGGTTAGTGACAATGTGAAGATTGTCGTCTTCCCTACTTAATGGGTACCAGTTTTTACCTTTAAGAAACGTCCATTCTATCTCTGAGTTATGTAATGCATCTTGCACTTTAAACTCATCTATAAAATCTATCGCATTCCCGTAATCAATAAGCTGAAGGTTAAAATGCTCAGCAATTGCGGCAATGACCTCCTCCTCACTCAAACCGGAAAAGCCAACTAATACCTCTTCAGCATTAGTTAGCTTATTGAATCCACTAGGGTATTCTGATTGGAAAGCAGGGTTTTGTGATACCGAGCTTACGATACTGCTTAAATCGCGCATAAACGTCACTTAGTAAATTATATCAGCGTCAATATCAGTGCCGCCTTCTTTACCATCACGGCCTAAAGAAGAAAGTTCGAACCCTTCACTGGTACGCTTATATTCATAAGGGTTATCCCATGGGTCCATAGGCACATCTTTAGGCAAATAAGGACCATCCCAGCGTTTATCATCACTCACTCTTAGACCTTGCAGGCTTTCTGGGTACTGCCCCACATCGAGGCGATATGTATCTAACGCGGTGGCTAACAAATCCATTTGCGCTTCGGCAGTATTTACTTTTGAGGAATCTAATTTGCCAAACATAGCCGGACCGACTAGTGATGCCAAAAGACCAATAATAACCATCACTATCAATAGCTCAACTAAAGAAAAGCCTTGCTGACGTTTGCTAACGCTGTTTTTAAATTTATTCATGTTAATTCACCACACTATTATTGTGCTTCGTTAGGTACCAGTTTAAATGTATGACCATGCAACTTGATATAAGGCTGATATTGACGAAAACTCACCGCCCTAACCCGTCGTTGGACTTCATCCGCATCCATTTGCGGAGTGATGATAAATAACTCTTCAAACTCTTTTCGGGTATACGGCTTTCGTGCCCATTGCTTGTTTGCAACCGCAAATTTGCCGTCTTTTACAAAGGTATCTATCACTTCTTGGAAAAGAGCTAGCTGCGCATCATATGCTCTCTTCAATATACTTTCAACATTGTCTGATGCATCTAAGGCGAACTCTTTGGTGGCGATAATTTCACCTGTGTCAACTGCGGCTTCCATGTGATGACAGGTTACGCCGAAGGTTTTCTCGTTGTTATACAGAGCAAAATTATTACAACCAATACCTGGGTATTCTGGCGGCGCCGGGTGAAAATTGATGGCGGCTATGTTGGCTCTATCAAGTAAAGCTTGTGGCACTATCCAGCGTGAAAGGTAGGAAATAATAATATCTCCCCGCCATTGGGCTGCGCTGTGAGGTAATTTATCACCCCACTCGCCAAAATGATGTTCAACATCAAAGCCTTTATCATGTAAGTAACTCAGTGCCGAGCTACTTGCGTCGTCGCCTTTTTTGGCAAGGAATAGTACTTTCATAAACTGCTAGCTCGAGAAAAAGTATGTTTTTGCATCTGCAGGTAAGGGGTGTATCGAGTTAAAAACAAAGGGCTGCTCTAAAGTAGGTTTTAGGCTCTGTTGTAACTCACGCCACTGCTGTGACCAAATATTGATATGTAAACTAAGACGCAATGCAGCCTGTTGCGCGGGATCATCCAGCTGGTGCCCAAGCTCCATAATAAGCGTATTGAGTTGCTGGTTATAAGAATACAGCGCATGAGCGTAAGCATAGGCCTTGTTATGCTGCAAATATTCGCGATATGCATGGTCGCAGCCATGTAGTAAAAAACGAATTCGTTGTTGAACCTGTTCTGCGTCCATTACTTATCATTACCCTCAAAAAACTTAGTTGTTGCTTGCCCTTCAGCCACAACGCCCTCACTTTTAATGACCTTACCTAAGGTTTGGTACATAATTTTGATATCCAATGCTAAGCTTTGGTTTTCCACGTACCACACATCATGTTCAAACTTATCCTGCCAAGACATATCATTTCGACCATTTATTTGCGCCCACCCTGTTAGTCCAGGACGCACATTATGGCGCTTACTTTGCCTCTCGTTATACAAGGGCAGGTATTGCATCAACAAAGGCCGTGGACCAACAAAGCTCATGTCTCCTTTTAAGATATTAAAAAGCTCAGGAAGTTCATCCAATGATGTGGCTCTTAGTTTTGCGCCAAATGGTGTCAATCGCTGCTCATCACTGAGTAACTCCCCATGCTCATCTTTACCGTCAGTCATGGAGCGAAACTTGAACATCTTGAATGGTTTACCATGCAACCCTGGGCGAACCTGAGAAAAAATGACTGGTCGACCAAGTTTCAACGCCACTAAAGCCGCAGTAATGAATAATATCGGCGCTAGCAGCAATATAAGCAGTGCGGAAAAAACGATATCAAAAACTCTTTTCACTCTTTACCCCATAGCCTCGGTTAACACCGACTTTAAAGCCGCTACTGTGGTTTCAATTTCCTGTGATGTGAGCGTGGGATGTACCAATAGCATTAAGCTTCGCTCTCCAAGTGCTTTCGTATTAGGTAATCGATGTGCCGGGGCGAGACCCGCATCGTCAAAGCATTTCTCCAAATATATCTCTGAACAACTGCCTTGATAACAAGGGACACCACGGGCATTTATTTCGGCGACGATACGATCACGATGCCATTGCTGTGAGAGGCGCTCAGGCTTGATATAAAGATACAGTTTGTACTGAGCGTGAACTATATTCGTTGGATAGGCTGGCACTTCAATTGCTTCTATACCTTGCAGAGCCTCACGGATCGTATCTGCATTGTCGTTGCGCTGCGCTGTCCATTGCGACATTTTCTTTAATTGGATGCGACCAATCGCAGCCTGCATTTCGGTCATACGATAGTTCGTACCAAAGCTTTCATGGAGCCACCTGAATCCGGGTGGATGCTGACGGTGGTAGACCGCGTCGTAACTTTTCCCATGATCTTTAAAAGACCACATTGTGCTCCACAGCTGTTGCTCATTGGTAGTGACCATGCCACCTTCACCGCCCGTGGTCATAATCTTATCCTGGCAAAAAGACCAGCAACCAACATGACCAATAGACCCGACCGAGCGGCCGTTATATTTGGCACCATGTGCTTGCGCACAGTCCTCGATCACAAAAAGCTTTTGTTGCGCTGCGATGGCCATAATCCGATCCATATCACAAGGCCACCCAGCAAGATGTACACAAATAATCGCTTTAGTTCGCTCAGTTATGAGCGAAGCGATAGAGTCGGGGTCAATATTACCGGAATCACTGAGTACATCAGCAAATATAGGGACACCACCGGCAGTAATGACTGCTGTTGCAGTCGCAAGGAAGGTACGAGAGGGAACGATCACCTCGTCACCAGCTTGGATATCGATTCCGTGCAATGCCAATTCAAGCGCGTTGGTACCATTACTCACAGCGATGGCGAATTGACTATCAGCGAAGTCCGCAAACTCCCTTTCAAATGAGCGACACTGGTCTCCTGTCCAGTAATTTACTTTGTTACTCAACAGGACTTGTTTTGCCTTTTCAGCTTCCTCTTCTGAGTAAGAGGGCCAAGGACTAAAAGCAGTATTTAACATGTGCGGTTCTGTCTGTGGGAAGTCCCTATAGTTTACATCAAGCCCACACGCTTTTTAACCTAAAACTCGGTGTTAACTTCTAGCTTTGCTATGGTTTCGCAGTTTTTTAATACCACATTCAGCCCACCTTTGAGATTGCCGACATTAAAGCAACCAAGTAAACTACAGAGGCTCAAAAAAACTCCACTTTAAGATCGCGAAACAAGCAAAGGCTCTCAATGCTTTCACCTTTTATTAAACGAGTTCTAACGCTGCTATCAGGCAGTGTTTTAGCTCAGGTTATAACGCTAGCACTCACTCCACTTTTGGCTCGCCTTTATTCTAAAGAAGCCTTTGGAGAATTAGGCATACTTATGAGCTGCAGCGCAGTTTTAGCGATTCTCTTCACAGGCAAGCTGGAGCTGTCCTTTTTCAATTTACGCTCTCAAGTCCAAAGACAGAGAATGAAGCTGGGGGTGGTGTTTATTGCTTTATTGATGGGCTTGCTGTTTTTGCCAATTTTTTTCATATTTAAAAGTGATATTGCCAATACCCTAAATATAAGTGTTGTTGCGGCGTTATTGATTCCTGTAGCGGCGCTGTTTCTAGCTTATTTTAACTTATTCACTAACTTTGCCATTTCAGTACAAGATTTTAGCTCGGCATCACGCGCAAAAGTTGCTCGAGCAATTACCCAAGGTGCGGCCCAATCTGCTGCCTTTGTTTTGCCTCTTGGGCTAATAATCGGTGAAGTGTTTGGGCGCATTTACGCGTGTGGATACCTCCTATATAAAACCAAGATAGAAAATATTGCATTTAGTAAACGCAAGGTTTTGGCGACCTTACGCAAGGGCAAACCTTTTGTTAAATACACAACCCCAGCGAGCCTTTTAAATACCTTTAGTATGCAAATGCCCACTATCTTTATTGGTATTAACTATGACGCAGCTAGTGCAGGGCTCTTCCTCATGACACAGCGAATTCTGGCGGCGCCAACAGCTCTCATAGGGCAAGCACTATCCCAAGTGTATAATAGCGAATTTGCACACAGCGATTTGAACACCGCAAAATGGCGACTATTTAGAGCAACTTTGGTCAAATCCTCGGCTTTATCTCTACTCTTTTTCTCGACCCTAGCTATAACAGCTCCATATTTAGTCACTACATTCCTCGGCGATAAGTGGCTTAGTGTCGCTGATTTTATCCTGTTGCTGACACCCATGTTTTTTTGCCAACTTTCTATTGGTGTTATTTCCAACACCCTTAATATGCTTGAAAAGAACAAAGTAATGATGTTTTGGGATGCATTTAGGGGCTCAAGTATCATTCTTTTCGCCATTGCCACCACGACCCAGCACTTCACTATCAGTACGTTTTTGCTAGGATACAGTGCAATAATGGTATTTAACTATTTAGTATTGCTTGCTCTCACCCTAACGCCCATGAAGGCCTTAAAGGATTTATAATGCGTCTTTCACTCTTGCTTACTTCATCTTTATTAATTTCAGCCTGTGGAGGCTCTGACCCAACAACAGAGCCACCTACCAAACCGGAGCCCCCGATAGAGCCAACCACCCTACACAGTGATAAGGTGCAGCAATTATGGCAAGAAAATATAACCGACTTAATTACATCGGAGCCGCTTTGGCAAAATGACTATGCATATGACACGGCCAATGTATTAATGCTACCCATGCATTACGCGTATCAACATAAAGAGCGTTTTAACGATGACCCTCGACATAACTTTGAGCAATTCTTCGCCAATGTGGAAAGTGCTTTCTATCCACAGGATATTGAAAACCGAGTTATAAAAACTCAATTTCTGTATTTCGTTAGTCAATATCTAAAACTGCAAATTGAGTCATCACGCTGGCCAGAGAATGAGACTGTAAACCTACTGTTGCTAGAGCGAATAGAAAGCGCTTTAAATGAGCTATGGTATAACCTTGATGCGGTTCATTGGGACGCTTCTTTGCAGTTCACAGGCATTAAGCAACGACTAGAGTGGAAACTTAGCTCGCCCGCATATGATTACGCCTACTATGGCGCCATTATTGATGAAGAAATGTTTTCTTTGGCAATAATGAATGATTTAGCTTTCATCAAGAGCGCTTTAGGTCAGGAATACGGACCTGCAGACGAAATTAAAGCGGTGACAAGGCAAGTGATCACCACTCAAGGTAGCTTTGATGGCACTGCTTGGTTTTTTCAAAAGGGTCAATGGCATGATCACCGAGATTACGCTTACGCCGGTCACGCCACTCTAGGTTCAGCTTTAGAGCGCTCTGAAGTCAGCGATATAGCAATAGACTCCTCTCACTCTCACAGAATGCCTCTTTGGCTTAAATCATTTGCTGATGCGGCCGGTTCAAATAATGACAGTCTTTATGTAGATGCATTAGCAGGATTCAGGCACACATTTGAATCATTTGCGCTACAAACACGCGAGTCAGAGGAAGAGTTTCAACTGCTGCAAACTAATTATTTGGATGGCAGAAATGGCTTGTACCGTTACTCATATTCGACTCTAGGTGATGACAACGGCTATGGCCCATTTGAGTTATCAGGAACTTTATTAGTTGGTTATTACGCATTTTCTGGCTCACAGAAGTATGCTCAGGGAATGCGACGTCTAGCAAACAGCTTCCCACTATCGCATGCGTTAATAGAGACTTACACTGGACCAGCTTCGAGTCGCTATAGACACCCTAGCTTTCAATGGCCAGAGTATTTTAGCAACGGTTTTGCACAGACTTTCTCGTTTCTTGCATCATGTTATCAAAGAGATATAGAAAGTTGTGAGGGGGAGTAAGTCATAAGCTGTGGCGCTTGATATCGCCACAGCCTAACCGGGCTTAATAGTAGCCGCGCTGAGCCAATGCTAAATAGGCTGAGTTCGCACGAATCAACGATACAGCACCAATAAGCGAATTAGCCTCTCTATCCAAAAAGGCCTCATTAGTTTGTAGCCAACTCGTCGCATCAAAATCAAAAGCATATTTTGCGTACAGCAAAGCTTCTACGTTATTAGCATAGTAGGGGCCATAATTAACCACAGCTTCATCAAGCATGCTTTGAAACACGCTGCTAAAGCCTAAGTTCTGTTTAGTTTGCCACTCCAATTTGGCTACTAGCATCATGTCATAAGTATGGTACGTTTTTTTGAAGTTTGGATAGCTCGCAGAGGACTCTTTCATAACGTAAGGAATGAGCCCGCTAAAGTTCTCTACTTGTGCCAATAGCGACGGCGAGTTATCAGCTATTACCTGCTTGGCAAACGAATCTTGTGGTTGAGTTACCCGTTCCGCGTAAAGTAAGCCAATAACTGAGTTAGTCCAATGATTCCACACGCCTTCAGTCGTATGCTCAAAAGCATTGCTCAACTGCTCCAGTTTGACTTGGAAGACATGGTCATTAGTATATTTACTAAGAAGATACAATGTTTCCACAATGATGCCGTTATCCATTCCTGTTGGCAAAGGCGCACTTTCTGTAAGAAACCTTCTTGCATACTGACCTTCCCCTGCTAAAACGCGGTTAGCTAGATACAGGCCATTTTGCCTTGCTAGTTCTAGATACTCCGCCTTGCCACTCATCACATAGGCACGAATTAACGAGTTAATGAAGTATGCATTACTATGCAAGTAAGCTAAGCGGACCTCGACTCCCTGAGAGTTTGCTTGGGCGACATAAAACTCAGGGTAATCAGGCAGAAACTCACCTGTTTGAATGGGTTTCTTTTGCTCAAACCCACCTGTGGTCAGGTAAACATTGTTGCCGTCAAATATGAAGTCAATTTCATGGAGTGAACTTGCTCCTACTAGCCACCCCTCAGGAACATCAACACCGTTGCTATGTGATGCAAATGTAGTGGTAAAACGATGTGAGTTAACATCGTTATCACTCACCAAATAACCATTCACTAGCAAGTGAGGCTCACTTTTAATGAAAGCAAGTTGCTGATCCAAGTTATTCAAGTAGGCTTGCGTTTGCTGTGACAACTCTTTCGGTTCGTACGATGAGCTAAGGGCAAACGTTATATTGCCTAGAGTAATACTTTCTTCGAGCCTGACACCAGGCTTGCTTGGCGCTGTAGCAGTAAATCGAACACTATCACCCATAGAATAGCTGGTGCTTTCACTAACAATATTATCGTTAAGCAAAATTGTGAAAGCACTGCTTGTTGGCGGAGATATGCTGACAGCTGAATCGAACTCAAAAGAAAAAGCTTGAGAGCTTATCGCAGTATCTGGAAGATCACTTATCAGGTCTACGTCAATGGTTACTTTTTGTGACGGAGGTTGGGGAGTTGTTTCATCACTCTTTTCGTTACTTCCACATCCAAATAATAAACTTACGAATAATGAAACAATAAACAACTGCTTTGGCATTAAAAATCCTTTTAAAACATTAAAAAATCAAATAACTACAAATATCCATGTATGGGCAGACTAAACACCGACTGCGCCAATTTAGTGGCGACAGGAAAGTCTTTATCTTCATAGCCTAATTCAGCAAAAGCACTCTGCTGGTGCATGCAGGTACCGTAGTAAATCATAGTCGGGACACCTTGTGCTTTATAAGCTTGCATATCTGACTCTCGGTTATCACTCACTAACGTATACTGAGCCCAAGAGCTGAGGTAACCTGAGGGCACTTTAGGAGTTTTAAACTTACCGCTCAATTGCTCCTCATAGCGCTGTGCTGCTTTATTTCTGTTCTCTAACTCTTCTGGGAATGCTGCCAGCTTTTCCAGTAGTATGGCCGCTTGGATAGTATCTAACCGGCTATTCATTCCTATACGCACATTGTCATACTTGTCTTTTCCCTTACCATGAACACGGTAGGATCTTAACAACTCTGCGTATTCGTCACTATTTGTAAAAATAGCACCGCCATCGCCATAGCAACCTAAAGGTTTAGCAGGGAAAAAGCTTGTTGTAGCAATATCACCAAAGCTACCAGCTCGGCGTGAGTTTATAGCGCCTCCAAACCCTTGAGCCGCATCCTCGATGAGTTTGAGCCCATACTTTTCAGCGATACGCTCTAACTCAGGATAGTTTGCTGGCAGGCCAAATAAGTCGACAGCTATAATTGCCCTCGGTGTATAAAGACCCTGTTCAATTACGCTTTTTATCTGCTTCTCAAGATGGACGGGGCAGATATTGAATGTGTCCTCATCAGAGTCCACGAAAACAGGTGTCGCACCAGCGTATGATATAACTTCGGCAGTGGCGAAAAAGGTAAACGTTGGACAAAAAACAGCGTCATTCTCTTTGATCCCCAATGTCATCAAAGACAGTGTTAATGCGTCGGTTCCATTCGCACATGAAATCACATGTTTAACACCGACATAATCGGCTAGCTGTTGCTCTAACTCGCGTACTTCAGGACCCATGATGTACTGACCATGTTCAAGAACCGTTTTTATACGCGCATCAATTTTATTTTGTAAATGCTTATATTGTGCTTCAAGGTCAATAAAGTGCATTTATTCTTCCTTTATCGATAGGTTACCATTCACTAATGAATACAGCTCGTTAGTGTGTACACAACGAGCTTCTGCGCTTCCCTCAAGGGGTAAATCTAGCTGCTCACCATACTTACTGATCCAGCCAACTTGACGTGCAGGCACTCCAACCATCAAAGCGAATGCTTTTACATCTTTGTTGACCACAGCACCTGCACCTACTAGCGCATATTCGCCAATGGTTACACCACACACAATTGTGCAGTTGGCTCCCAACGTGGCGCCTTTTCGGACAAACGTATCTCTGTACTCAGACTTTCGTTCAATGAATGAGCGAGGATTATAAACATTCGTGAAAACCATACTCGGTCCACAAAACACATCATCCTCAAGAAAGACGTTGTCATAGACTGAAACATTGTTCTGTACTTTAACGTTATTACCAATCGTAACTTTGTTACCGACAAAAACATTTTGCCCTAGCGAGCAGCCTTTACCTATTTGAGCTTGCCCACATACATGAGCAAAGTGCCAAACTCTGGAACCTTCTCCTATTTCGGCACCCTCGTCGACTATTGCGCTTTCGTGAATCATAACCGTCATCAGAGCACCTTCGCTAGCAGAGCATGAGCGCGATCACCGGCATCTACTAGAGGCTGTTTACGAATTGCTTCGACTGTCTCTATGGCGACCCGGTTTTCATCAACACCAAAGCCTTGCCCTTTCAAGATATACTCATAGCTTTGTGTGTGAAGGTCCGTAAACCCGCCAGAGAACTCTAGCTCTTCATCACCTATGGTGATGCTACGGTAGGTGAGCTTTTCACCTTTTACGGCATTTTCAGGTAAGTTATTCGCATCAATGGATAAAAACCACCTCACACGTGCTTTTTCATACTCGAGATAGCCACTCGCTGTTTTTTCATCACGGTAATGCACTTCATTACTCAGCAACTTACCAAATACAAAATGCAACATGTCGTAAAAATGTACGCCTATATTCGTTGCCACCCCGCCAGACTTATGGTCGAACCCTTTCCATGACTTCATGTACCACTTACCACGAGAGGTCATATAGGTAAGGTCAACATCAAAGATATGATCAGCGGGTGCGGCTGCGACTTTCTCTTTTAACGCTATAATCGCAGGGTGCAACCTTAGCTGAAGTATCGAGTTAACTTGAGCGCTGTACTTCTCCTCATACTCTTTCAAGATATCCATATCCGCAGAATTAAGTACTAAAGGCTTTTCACAAATAACGTCTATACCATTTTTTAAGGCATACTTCATGTGTGGCGCGTGGAGGTAATTAGGGCTACAAATAGCAATATAATCAAGCTTTTTGCCCTGCATACTTTGATCTTCAACGAAGGCGGTAAAGTCCTCAAATTCAGTAAAGAACTCGGCCTCGGGAAAGTGGCTATCCATTATGCCCACAGAGTCATTAGTATCCATGGCAACAACCAATTCGTTACCGGTTTCTTTGATAGCCTTGAGATGGCGAGGAGCAATGTATCCGGCAGCTCCGATTAGTGCGAATCTTTTCATGGTTTAGGCCTTTATAACTTTCTGCGAGGCACTTCTATATTTGCCACGGGTGTCAACGATTAAAGGAGCGTGTTCGAGGATCAGTTCGTAATCAAACTTGTCGTGATCGGTTGCCAATACGACAGCATCAACCTCACTCAACGACTCAGCTGTGAGCTCTTCGGAGCGTAAATCAAAATCATGCTCTCGCATTCGTGGAAATTCATGAACATGAGGATCGCTGTAAGATACATCGCACCCTTTTGCTCTTAGGAGCTCCATGATTTCCACGGAAGGAGACTCACGCATGTCATCAACATTCTTCTTATATGCGATCCCTAAGACCAGTACTTTGCTCCCCTTGAGCGCTTTACCAGAGTCATTTAGACCATCCATCAGTTTACTAACAACGTATTCTGGCATGGCCTGATTCACTTCACCAGAGAGCTCAATAAAGCGGGTATGTAAACCATATTCTCTGGCTTTCCAAGTCAGGTAGAATGGGTCTATAGGGATACAATGGCCGCCTAAACCTGGTCCTGGATAATAAGGAGTAAAGCCAAAAGGTTTTGTTGCTGCAGCATCAACCACCTCAAAAATGTCTACTCCCATACGATCAGCGACTACTTTCATTTCATTGACCAAGCCAATATTCACTGCTCGGTGAATATTCTCGAGTAGCTTCGTCATTTCAGCCACTTTAGTGGAGCTAACAGGCACCACACTATCAATCGCAGGTGAGTACAGCGATATGCCGACTTCTGTGCATTCTTTGGTATGACCACCACAAATTTTTGGGATTGTATTAGTCTGAAAATCGGGGTTGCCTGGGTCTTCGCGCTCTGGTGAGTATATTAAGAAATAGTTGTCTCCCACTGTAAACCCACACTTTTCAATCCGAGGAAGCAACTCTTCCTCGGTAGTTCCAGGATAAGTGGTGCTCTCAAGAGACAACACCTGTCCCGATATAAGATGTGGCAGTAATGAGTCCATCGTCGATGTGACGTAACTTAAATCCGGCTCTCGGTATTTATTAAGCGGAGTAGGAACACATAAAATAATGGCATCACACTTCGCAGCTTGAGCAAAGTCTGAAGTAGCGACAGCTCCGCTGGTGACCGCTGCTGCTATCGCATCTGAAGCGATGTGCTCTATGTAGCTGTTACCGGAGTTTATCTGCTCGACTTTATTGGGGTCTATATCGATACCGATCACATTAAAGCCTATGGAGCTATACCTCAAAAGTAGAGGTAAACCAACATAACCCAGACCAACAATACCTATTGTTGCTGAACGTGACTCAAAACGAGAGATTAATTGCTCTTTATTATTCATGGTTACCTGCTAAAAACTTTGCTATTTCCTTTGCGCTTGAGCCATTTCCATAAAGCTGGCCTTGATTGTCTATTCCTGCGCTATTGATAATCTGGGATGCCTTTTTGATCATTGCTTGAGTATCAGAGCCGACCAGAGTGTTTACACCTGCTTCAACAAGCTCAACCCACTCAGTCTCTTCCCGTGCCGTAATACACTCACGCCCTAAAAAATACGCTTCTTTTTGTAGGCCACCGCTGTCGGTTACAACAAAGCTACTTGCATTAATGAGCTTTAACATTTCGACGTAACCAACAGGAGCAATCAGATCAATATTGGTGCTGATATTATGCTCGGCTAATTTCTGCTTTGTTCTCGGGTGAATAGGCATAACAATTGGAATTTGCTGGTTTATTTCCTCTAACCCAGAAAATATGCTGCGCAGCTTCTCTTCACTATCTGTGTTTTCAGCGCGATGTATGGTAGCCAGTACAAACTTACTGTGCTTTGCCAAAGTATCCTTTAAAACTTCATTATCAGAGGGTTTATCCTTGAAATGAAGCACAGCATCATACATGACATCACCGGTTTCAATGACTTGGGCCGGCTTTTGGGCATACCCCTCCAGCTCGAGGTTTGCCATTGCCGTTTTAGTTGGACAAAACAGCACATCACTAATATTGTCTGTCAGTATCCGGTTCACTTCTTCTGGCATTTTTTTGTTAAAACTTCTTAAGCCAGCTTCAACATGAGCAACTTTGACATGAAGTTTTACCGCAGCTAAAGCCCCTGCTAAGGTAGAATTTGTATCGCCATAAACAAGGACCCAATCTGGTTTTTCGCGTTGTATAACAGACTCTATTTCTGCCAACATTGTACCTGTCATCACGCCATGAGAACCAGAGTTGATATCCAAATTATAATCTGGTTTAGGTATCTCCATTTGCGTAAAGAAGATATCACTCATATTCTCATCAAAGTGTTGTCCCGTATGAACGATGATCTCTTTAACACCAGGTATTTCTCTAAGAGCTTTAGAAACTACAGCGGCCTTAACAAACTGCGGCCGCGCCCCTATCACGGTAAGAACTTTCATTGTGAAACCTTTTCATAAAATGCTTTAAGCTTGGCAAACTCAGGTTGCCAACTATACTTGCTCTCAACGGCTGCGACCCCGTTTTTTCCCATTTGTTTCGCTTTTTCAGGGTTGTCCACCAGAAACTGCATCGCGTCCGCTATTTGCTGGGGATCTGTTGGGTCAACACAAATACCACATTCATGTTTTTCAACAACATTACGCCACAGAGGGAAGTTTGACGCGATAACCGGCAAACCAGCAGACATATACTCAAACAATTTGTTAGGTTGAGCTTCAACATGATTCGGCTCTGGTAGGAAGGTAACCAGCCCTGCAATTGCCTTTTCCAACAGGAGTTGAACACCTTTACGGTCTACAGAACCAAGAAATTCGATATTTCCAGCTCCTAGGGATTCATTTACCTGTCGCAGAGTCTCTTGCTCTTGACACTTACCTGCCACTTTCAGCGTGAGACTAGTATTAATCGACAAAGCCTGTGCCAGTTCAACAATTCCCCTAATTTTACTAAATGCACCTACATAGGCAAAGTAACTTTCTCTCTCAACATTGCCTGAGCGCTTAAGCTCGCCAAGAATAGGATAGTTGTTAATGTCTATCACATTGCTATTCATATTCTTAAACTTGTCGCGAATGACCGGGGTCGCGGCGATTATGCCATCTAGTTTTGGCACCTTATACTTCTCATAACTATCAGCAGCAAAAGAGAGAATCTTGGCTACTGGTTTTGATAAATAAGGCTTTGATAATAGTTGCTTAGGGAAATCTTCATGAGCATCAAAAATAACTTTTTTGCCATTTTTCTTCAGTAAGTTTGCTACTGTGAGTAACTCAGGGTCATGCATATGGTAAACGTGTGCATTGAGTTCAAGGCCTTTAACAGCCACTTCTTTTGGCATTTTAAGTATGCGGCTAAAGCGAGATGAAGCTGTGCCAACATCAAAAATATTGACACCATCTTTGGTTTCATCTCCTTGGCCATCGGCAACAACCAAAGATACCTTATATCCGGCAGACTTTAAGCTCTCACACATTTTCAAATAAACGCGGGTATCTGAGCGGTTGTGAACGGATGTAAGGTGACAAATATGCATGTCATTTGTTTGCAAAATAAATTCTCTTTAAAGCTTCTTAGTATTAATGAAACGCGTTTCTTTTTATTAGCATCGTAATTAGGAGAAACGCTACTAGCCCGTGAGTGAGTATTACGGTAGTTAAATCTGCTGACAGTATTATTGTTATCATTAAAATGAAGGTGGCACTGAAAATGAATCGTTCACCACACCTTTCCCCCAAAGAGGAAAAGTAGGAAATAATAACACCAACCAGTAGTGAGTAAAATGCGACCCCCAATAATCCTGCATTAGCATACCCAGAACCGACCCAGCCAGTGTTTGCTGATAGTTCAGGGTCTGAAAAAATCTCTTGGCCCATCAAAAATGCTGCTGTCACTGGGTAGGGAGATTCGATTAACCCAAAGCTTAGGCGACTGTCAGCCCAGTAATAATGAAGGTTATTGCTAAAAAACTCGAGATAAAGCATGTTTAAGTGAGAAGGAATTAAAATAGCCCGGCGCGATATTAATGAGCCAAACCAACCTAATAATGGGCTGTCTAACTCTTGCTTAAGAGTAAAGTCCAGAATCGATATTGCGACCAGGCTAATAGCGCCAACAGCTAATAACCGCGCGATCATTCTCTTGGGGATCGTATAAACAGCTAATATCAGTATTGGGTAAATAAGTGGCGATTTATGAGCCGTTAAGCCAAATACCATTATCGAACTTGCAACCCCTAAAGCCGCATACAAATACTGCTTCTGAATTACCGACATCACGATGACAAGAGGTATGAATATTTTCCCTACAATGGGGCTTAAATAAGCAAACACTGGATGCAAACTACTGTTTGCTTCATCTCTAATCTCATACACTTTAGAAAGGTTAAAGTTTAGATAAGATAAACCACCCTGAGCAATAATCCCCAACAGATAGAGCGCTATCATCAGCAGGAGCAACCTTGACAGTACAATGGTATTTATTTGGTGGGATACAATTACTTTGGGTCTAAACAGCTTTGATGCCAGTAACATCAGAAGACACGCCATCATGGTAGTCAAGTAAAAATCATATCCGCCACCTCCAAACGCAAATAGCACAAGCGATGGAATTAACAGCAGACAATAGACTAGCTGAAGATACGTATACTTTAAGCGGTTAGAGTAAGAGACAATATAGATTAAAACTATAGAAATAATGCTTACAAACACCTTAAGAAGGTCAAGCTCAGAATTAAACTTCATGTAATCAAAAAGCTTGCCTACAAATTCATAATGGCAGTAGCCTAATAGCAAGAAGTAGAGAATAGCTAAGACTAAGCTTTGATAAAGGGGCTTGGGCAAAACTTACCCCTTATTTCTTCGGTGAGTATCGAAATACAGAGGTCACAGCCCCTATAAAGCCACCCAAAAATAGCCCTAATAACAACAGCCCAAAGCGATTGGGATAAGCTGGCTCTTCTGGCGCAATAGGTGGGTCGATAACTCTAAGGGAGTACTCTTCTCGAGTATTCGCTAGCATCTTCTTTTGCTCTTGCTGCTGAATAAGCTCATAAAAAACGTTTTCTAAGTCTTTCAAACGAGTGTCCGCGATCACCTCATTGAGATAATCGATACTTTTCTGAGCTTCCTTAATATCCTTCTCACGCGTTCGGTCATTTAAAAAAGCGACGAGTTTTTTCAATGTTTCTTTGGCAAAGTATGGCGAGTAATGGGAAAAACTTACTTCCACTAAGCCTGAGTTTTGATCAAAATCTACTTTTAAATATTCATCCTTCATGAACTTGCGAAGCTCAATTAAGCTCGGTTCTTGTTTCTTTGGCGGCTCCACTTCCCGAACCCAAGCTTGCTTATCCGCGTCATATAGCTCCGAGTCATATAGAAAACTATCGGAGGCATAGTCCCATCCTGACACCGCGAATATAGGTACAGCTAATTGATGTTTATCTATGAATTGCATTTGAAAATCCCTACTTTTAAGGATTTCAACTGTTAAAGCGATATCTGTGCCTTGCGCACCTCCGAGGTTAACCCCAGCCAAAGATGCTAGTCCGCCAAACTTGTTCGCTAGGGAAGAGAGGTCCCCTCCCTCCCCCGTATCAGCTGCTGCAAGCAACATTGAAGATTTATACATGTTAGGGGTATTTATAGCTACGACCGCGAAGATAGCACCGAATAAAAATGCAGCTCCAACAACAATCAGCTTTCCTTTCCATATGCGAGACAGCAAATCAAGGAGATGTATTTCCTCTGGCTCGTAAGTCTTATTCACACTTTCTGACATTACAAGCTCCCTACTGCAGCTACTGCAACACCTAACTGATAAACGATCTGAGTTACTTGTGTCCACAGCGTCAAGTTATCTTTGTAAGCGCTATCTAAAGGCACCACGATGGTATCGCCTGCAGCTATTTGTTCTTCAGCTCCACCTTTCGAGAACCAAGACTTTTGCTCAGGTACTACCACCTGACCGTTGGCCTTAATTACATAAACTTTTTCCATAGCAGCTTTGTCTTTATAACCACCGCTGAGGTTGATGTATTCATCTATTCCATACCCCGGCTTAAAGAGGTGAGAAGTAGCCACGTAGACTTCACCAATCACATTCACAGATTGACGCTCTGTTGGAACATATAAGGTGTCCATATTCTCAAGGACGAGACGAGTATCCCCGCTCATCACTTCATCTAAATCGATTATCAGACGGCCAACAGCTTCTGTTTCTGATAGTTGTTGGATTAGGTCATTTAGCCCCTCGCTACCGGTAGAGAGTATGCTATCACTTGTATTTAGGTTATTAGTAATCACCTCGCGGCGAAGGGCCTCAGATAAGTCCTGAAGATACTTTTGCTCTTGCTCTTTGAGTGATTCTCGAGTAAACACTGCGGCATTAGGTTGCGCATATTCTGTAAATCCGCCGGCTCTCTCAATGACACTCTTAAGAGTTTCCCCGCGCTTTATAGTATATTTACCCGGTAGTAAAACCTCTCCGACTAGTTCTACAACTTGGTTTTCTTGCCAGTTTGGCGCTTTGAAAATGTTGATATAATCTCGTCCCTGAAGCTCATAGTCTGAAGCTTTAGACGACAATGCGTTTTTCAGCGAAAAGGTTACGTTTTCGACATTCACTTTGCCTGCGGTTTGAATTCTTGTGATCTCGGCTTGCTCAAGGTACGTCCCCTCTAGTAGCCCCCCAGCTGCCTTTACAACATCTTTTACTGTGGCGCTTTCAGAGATAGGGTATAAACCTGGGTACTTCACACTGCCCGAGATTTCGACGATGCTTGCAGGTTGTCCTTGACCACCCTGTGTAGCTAGCTTGTCTAAAATAGGAGAAAGCAGCTTAGAACGGCTGAACACAGTCAGCTCATTTTCTATAAATTCCTTTGCTTCATCGACAGAATTGAATTCATTTACGTCTTCTTGCAACGAGCTTAAATAGATAGGATATTTGTTGGTTACAAATACTTCTAAATCTTGTTTTGATAGCTTTTTAGAAGTAACTTCTAGCTCTTCGCCAAAAGTCGCCTGCTCTTTCTTAGCAGTGTATTGTTCAAACTTGTATTGCTTATACTCATCCCAACGCAGTCGATTCTGTAAATTCTTGAGTTCTTGTTTTGTTAACGCCTTTTTGCGTAACTGTGCAAGTTCTTGCTGCTTCAACTCAAAGTTACTAAATATAACAACTTGATCATGGGGTTTCAGTTCGTGATTCTGCTCGTCATTATCTAATATATTGATAGGTGAGAACTGCTTAATAACGACATTGCCATTGTCTTGAGAACGCACAACCAAACCATAATTCAGGTCAGCATTGGGAAGAAGGCTAATATTAGGGTCTCCTAGCAAGTCTGATAATCTGATTCCCTCATACCATTGATATTGACCGGGTCTTGAAGATGCACCGATGAGATAGATAGAATTTGACGCTTTATCTGTTTTCTCAGGGACAAAAACCTGATCTCCATCAGCTAGTTCAAATTTCCCTAAGTTTTTTCTGGCTACATTTTTAATCACCTTTGAACCAGAACCACTAGAACTATGTATGCGTATTGAGTCAGTATAGGCTTGGTGAGAGAAGCCACCAGCATAAGCAATTGCATCAGCCAAGGTTTCACCCGAGCTAAGCTCATATATCGCCTCTCTTTTGATACTCCCTTCAACGTTTACAAGCTTCTTAACCGTTGGTACTAAAACCACGTCGCCTGTACGTAAAGTGATATCATCTGCATTCGAGCCTTCAACCAATAAGTCATACAAGTCAAACTCAGCGACTAATTCGCCGTTACGTTTTACCGATACTTCTCTGTAGGAGCCAACTTCACTGATGCCGCCAGCAAAACTAATTGCTGTACTAATTGTCGATAACGGAGGCAAAACGTAAGGACCGGGTTTTACAACCTCACCGGAGATGTATACCTTGATGGGTTGTAACTGAGATATTGAAACAAGAGACTTAACACCGATAAGCTGGGTTTCAACCTGCTGTGCCACCAATTCTTTAACTTCAGCTAACGATAACCCGATTACGTTAATCGGCTCTAAGCTAGGAACAACCACTGAACCATTGTTGTCAACAACGACAGAGTGTTGCTCATTCTGTTTACCAAAAAGCGTAATAGAGAGCTCATCACCTATAGAGATAAGGTAATCGTTAGGAGAAGATTGTACGGTGGCCGTTGTAATATTAGAAATATCCGGCTGAAAGAACTCTTCTCCAAATCGCTTAAGTTCTAACTCTTCCGGTTTGTAATAATCGTCTTCAGGGAAGAGGCTGGTTTCCGATTCTTGCTCTGTCTGTTTTTGGTGAGGCGTATAATCGAATTCTTTGGTGCCTTGATCTTTGTTTTGCCCAGGAGAAAGTATGGTGTCTATATCAACACCGTACTTTTTTGCTAGTGCTTCTTGCTGAGACTTTGGCAGCTTTTTAAACATCTCCAATTGAGACTGACTGATCTGAGGCGCTGCCTGAGAAACATTAAAAGAACTCAGAACGAGGAAAACTACAAAAAAGCTACTTAACAATCGATACACATTACTCTCCCATCATGTGTGGCGCAAAACCGGCAAAGGATTGTATCTAAAGTTATGTAATTTTGAAAACCTTAATTGTTACCTAAGGTAGAGACTTTTCACCGTTAGGGTATAATCCCCCGTTATTCTTGTAAATTCCCCTCTAAATTATGCACATTTTATATCTTCACCAATACTTCGCTACTCCAAAAAGTAACGGTGGAACACGATCTTATGAGATGGCTCGTAGGTTAGTTCAAGATGGCTATACCGTAGAGTTTGTTACTTCCTCGGCCTTCTTAAATGAGGTATACGAATTTAAGCGAGGATGGAACGAGTTACATATAGAGGGTATTAAATTACATGTTTATCACTTGCCTTACTCCAATACAGACAGTTTTGTAGCGCGAATTCTCAAATTTTTACGCTTTTCCAGCGTTTCAATTTTTAAGAGTTTTTCTATAAAAACTGATCTCGTTTTTGCTACTAGCACTCCACTCACCATAGGCTTACCTGCACTTCTTTTGAAAAAGCTCAAAAAGCTCCCTTTGGTTTTTGAGGTCAGAGACTTGTGGCCTGAGCTACCAGTTGCCGTAGGTGTTATTAAAAATCCACTACTTATTAAGCTGCTTAAGTGGTTTGAAGCTTGTATTTACCGAAATTCTAGAAGAATCGTCGCGCTTTCTCCTGGTATGCAAGCAGGCATAGTGCGAACTGGCTACCCAGAATCAAAAACGACCTGCATTCCAAATAGTTGCGACGTTTCATTATTTAATATTCCCAATCAAGAAGGTGTAGCTTATAAGCAGCAAAAGTTAAGCTTTGTTGGTGAACGCAAGCTTATCATCTACGCAGGCACCTTTGGTCTTATAAATGATGTTGAATATATCGCTCATTTAGCTCATGCGGCTCGTTCCTATGATGATTTATGCTTTGTCGCCATTGGCAACGGGATGTGTAAAGCCGATGTTATTGCAAAAGCTAAAGAGCTGGGAGTTTATGAAAATAACTTATACATCTTAGACCCTATCGCGAAACAAGAAGTGATAAAGCTATATTCTGCGGCGGATCTGAGCTTGAGCTTGTTTGGTCCTGTACCTGAGATGTGGAACAACTCAGCGAACAAGCTCTTTGATGCTTTAGCTTCGCAGACTCCTATTGCCATTAATTATGCAGGTTGGCAAAAAGACTTCATAGAGGAATCTGGTTGTGGTTTAGTACTGAACAATGATTTGAAAGACTCAGTGGATAAAATTGAATCCTTCTTAGCCAGCTCAGAAAAATACACAAGCGCAGTGAAAGCTTGTCAAGATCTGAGTCACGGACAGTTTTCTCGGGATAACCTATACCAGAAGTTCAAGAAAACGATTGAAGATGCATACAGTGAACATGATTAAGTGCTCACTGTATGTATGTGAACTCACGCTTTGTTAAAAGTTATACACCAAGGTTAACGCGGTTTCGGTGTCAGTGTTTTCTTTGTCATCCGCAACATCGGAGTTATGAGTGACGTTAAAGCCCACTTTCATTTGCAAAGAGCCATTAATTTTAGTTAACAGCGCTGTTTCAGAGCGAGTTTTAGTGTTGGTACTACCGTATTCCATCGCAACTAGCTGAGTAAATTTGGCACCCTCGGAGATTTGCCAAGTGTAATCAGCCTTTGCTAGGGCGATCACTTCACCTTCCCACTCGTCAGCCAGTAACTCACCGTCATCACCTACTTCGGTGCTATCGTCTGGGTATTGGAAATACTTATAACCCGGACCAATTTCCGCATTGAGCACCATGGTGTCGGTATCGAGCAAACGCAAACCGTAACCGCCAGAGACCACCGCTTCTTGGCGGTAAGCGCCAAAGTAGTCACTTAAATAGGAGCCGTACACGAATAAGTGCGCGTTTTCCTCGTTGAGCTTGTAGTTACCTTGCGCCGATGCAAAATACTTTTCGTTAGTGCGCTCAGTGACTTTAGTACCGTCGTCTTTCTCGACTTCGTCTTCTTTATAGATGCCGTCGAGCTTGTACTCGTTATTCCAGTTTTCAAGGTTGTGCTTTACGTTTAAAGCGCCCTTGAATGTAGTTGTTTCGGTATTACCACTGGTGATAATGGCACCTAGCTCAGCGTTGGCTTCCCAAGTCTTTTTTTCGCTAGCCACAGCGCTCGTTACTACGCCTGCAGCAACGAGAACAGATAAATACTTCAATTTCATGTCAGCGCGGTTCCCCTAGTTTATTCGCTGGTTTTATGTAAATGCACATCCATTTGTGGATATGGAATACCGATGTCATTGTCATCTAATGCAATTTTGATGTTTTCCATCAAATCAAAATACGTTGGCCAATAGTCAACGGTGTTTACCCAAGGGCGAACCACAAAGTTCACACTTGAATCAGCCAGTTCGCTCACGGCCACCGTGTATGCTGGCTCTTTTAACAGCCTTGATTCAGCATCAAGCACTGACTTTAAAACTTCTTTGGTCTTTTTAAGATCGGCATCGTAGCTCACGCCAATAACCAAGTCGATACGACGCGTTTTCTCACGTGAGTAGTTTACTATGGCGCCAGACATAATCGATGAATTAGGCATCACGATAATTTTATTATCTGGTGTATTAAGCTCGGTAGAGAAGATTTCAATTTTACGAACGCTTCCAGCTTTACCGCCTGCTTCGATGTAGTCACCTGATTTAAATGGGCGCAAAATAATGATCAGCACACCTGAGGCGAAATTAGAAAGTGACCCTTGCAATGCCAGACCTACGGCCAAGCCCGCCGCACCTAGAATAGCAATAAAGGAAGTGGTCTCAACACCTATTTGTGATAGCGCCATTAAAATAGTGCCGATGAACACCAAGGCATAAATGATGTTGCCACAGAATGAGCCAACCGCTTTGTCTACTTTACGCTTGGCAAAACCTTTTTCAGTCAGCTTACTACACCACTTAGCAAGGCGCATACCAACCAAAAAGACAATCAGTGCCAAAACAAATTGAATGGCGTAGTGAGTGAGCAGTCCGGAGTTTTCCGACAACCAGTTTGTTATTGCTTCCATTAGCGCTCCTAATTATATGCTGATAGCCCATGACACGTTACAACTTTATGCTTTGTACCTATGTGCCGTAAAGTACCTAATCTATTATTTTCTCAAGCCGAACCTAAATGCCAACTGAATATTAGTGCAACTCAAGCAACAATAAGCCTAGCATATACTTTTCGTGCTGTAATACTCCGTGGTTAAGTGGCTTTCATTGTGTTCACTGAACAAATTTGCAGCGAACGAATAATTATCTTAAATTTACACTTCACAAGGTGGCGGAAACTATGTATTATTCGCGCCACACATCACGAGGTGATGTATCCCCTTTGTGGCGGCTGTAGCTCAGTTGGTAGAGCCCTGGATTGTGATTCCG
>CEVA01243582.1_pt1 | contig 42624 bp, 34 predicted proteins | sample 361521 | NCBI WGS metagenome assembly CEVA01 (sample SAMEA2622823, study PRJEB7988) | marine metagenome | isolation source: saline water (ENVO:00002010), including | reverse complement strand
CTTGGCTTTTGTCGCCTTGGCTTTTGTCGCCTTGGCTTTTGTCGCTTTCTTTTTTGCGGTTGGTTTTGCCAAACCAGAAAGATTCAGCTTCTTCATTAACCTAGAAGATATCCTTGAGGCCTTATTTCTATGTATAACCCCTTTAGATGCTGAATGTGCAGCTAAAGAAACAGCCTCTCTCACAAAATCTGAAGAACTGTCTGACTTTGAATCAATAGCCTCTTGAGCCTTTCTCAAAGCAGATCTTAATTTAGATCTATGCTGTCTATTTAAATCTCTTCTTTCCAGAGCCTGTCTAGCCCTTTTATTTAAAGCACCAATTGGTTTTACCATTCCTCTATTGTAACTCCTTAATTCCTAAAAGCATCCATTCCAGTTAGCAATCGACCTATCAAAAGCTTGTGTACTTCTGTTGTTCCTTCAAAGATTGTTAAAACTCTAGAATCTCTATAAAATCTTTCAGCTGGAAATTCGTTTGAATAGCCATAACCTCCATGAACCTGAACACATCTGTCAGAAGCTGTAACAGCTGATTCGCTAGTAAAAAGCTTTGCTATTGCTGCTTCTTTTGTGAACTTTTTTGAATCCTCTAGCTTTTTTACTGCTTTTTCAAAAAGAAGCAAGCCTGATTCTAGATTCACAGCAACATCTGTAATCATTTCCTGTATAAGCTGAAAAGATGCAATTGCTTTTCCAAACTGTTCTCTTTCTTTTGCGTATTTAACCATTGAATCAAATGCTGCCTTATGTATACCTAGAGAAACAGCGGAGATTCCCAATCTACCATAATCAAGACCCTCTAAGGCAATCGAGAGTCCTTTGCCTGGACTCCCTATCATCATTGATTCATGAATGACAACCTTGTCAAAAACTAAAATCGAAGAATCACTAGTCCTCATGCCAAGTTTTCCATTAATTTTCTCACTTGAAACACCTTTTAAGTCATGGGGAACCAAAAAAGCAGAAATGCCTAAATTCTCACCATTTTTAATAGTGTTTGCATAAAGAATACTAAAATCAGCAACAGAACCAGATGTGATCCACATTTTCTCTCCATCAACTATCCAGCCTCCATTATCCCAAGTTGCAGTTGTCTTCATTGAAGAGGGGTCACTTCCAGCATGATTCTCAGTTAAAGAATAAGCCCCTATAACACTTCCTTTCGCTATTTTTGGCAACCATTCTTTTTTTAACTCTTCAGAAGCATTCCTAAAAATCACACCTCCACAAAGCCCAGAATGCACGGAGATTGTTACAGCCATTCCAGGATCGAAATAAGATAACTCTTGAATTGCTGCCAAAAAAGCAGAAGGAGGCAATCCTGATCCGCCAAATTCCCTAGGGAGACTTAAGCCCATGATGCCCTTTGAAGCCAATTCAGTAAAAATATCCTTTCTGAACAATTCGTTTTCATCCGCTTCAATCAACCCAGGTTTTAGTAATGTTTCACTTAATTTTGAAGTTAAATTTCTAATCTTGTCTACAACTTGATTTTCCATGATGCTTATTCTATATTTTTAATTGGAAATGAATACATTATCAAAGGTTCTGATTTTGATAAATTGCTTTCTTCTACACAATCAGAATGAATCCATATTGCCTCGAACTGAGGGAGCATAACTTTTTCAAAATTAACATTTTTTAAAGTTGAAATTTCATCAAAATAATCACCGATACACAATCCTGGCTTTTTCTTAATCATCTCTAAAAGATCAAATTTATTAGCAACATTAGGCTTGCCTCCATTGAACGAATAAAACATATCGTCTCTAATTGAGTTCATAATTGTCCAACAAGGTTTGTTGCTCCCATTTGAAAAATAAATAGCATCTAAGCTTGAAACTGTTTTAAATTTCAATTCTCTTCCTTGAGAAAAGCCTTTTATCCATGAGAAAGCTATCCTTAAACCCATGATTGAACCTGGACCATTTACAAGAATAACACCTTTCACATTACCCAGAACCCTATTGAAAGAATTAAAAAAGTCATTAATTTTTAATAAATTTTCGAAAAGAAAATTTGATTGAAAAACCTTAGAGGCAATAATTGAATCTTTTTCAGCAATTGAAAAACCTGAAAAAGGACCTGTTGGATCTATTATGAGCCAAGTGCCTTTATCTTTCATTTTTTAAAACCGAAATATGCCTTTTGCCATTGATCTCATTAATATTAATCACCACAAAACCACTGGATATTTCATGACCCCATTCAACAAATATTAAATGAGGATCTTGCTCTAGATATTCAATGATGAATGATTGCATAAAACTTTTACTTTTTTTATATTTATAAAAATCAACATGAACAACAAAGCTATTAGGAATCAAGTAACTTAGAGCACTTAAATAAGTTGGGGATTGAACATCGTCTACAGAGCCACCTAAAGCTTTGACAAACCCTTTAACCATCTCTGTCTTCCCTACTCCAAGATCACCATTAAGAAATACAACATCACCTTTCTTCAGGCCTTTAAGAATCTTCTCTGCTGCCTGATGTGTTTCATTAACGCTTTTGCTTACTATCGCCAAACTATCTCACTTCCCTTGCCATACCAGTCAGGAACATTGCCTTTTTCCATTTTTCCAATAATTGAAAAAGGCAAATCTAAACTTTTAGCAATATCTTTTACTTTTTTTTTGTTCTTTTCCTCAAAGGTTAAAAGAAACTCGTAATCTCCTCCCTGTTTATAAAACATTTCAGGATCTAAATTCAACTCAGAAAAAATATTTTTCATGGAATCAGAATATGGAATTTCAGAAAAAATATTTGGTTTCAAATTTGATTTACGGCAAATGTTAGCAAGATCAAAGCCGATACCGTCAGTTATGTCAGTCATTGCTGAAGCATATCTTGCAGCCATTATTGGAAATTTAATATTAGGACAAGGCTTTAAAGCCTGTTTTACAAAATCACGGTATCCTTCAATTTTATTGATGGCTAAATACCAACCTAAAGGCCTACTCCCTATCCATCCAGTAACACCTATCAAATCCCCTTTCTTTGCTGAAGACAAACCAGGACCGACAGCATTAAAACCTATAACGGAGATTGAGAAAACAATATCACTAGAGGTTTGTGAAAGATCCCCTCCAACAACACTTAAATTAAAATATTTTGAAACATCACTTAAAGCTTTTACAGCTTTTTTTATAACTGATTCATCAGTCCTGCTAGGGAAACAAAATGAAGCCATGATTAATTTTGGATTCGATCCAACAGCTGCAACATCAGTTATAGCTCCTGCAACAGAATTCCAAATGCCTTCCTCAATCCAATTCTCTCTATCTAAAAGAAAATGCCTTCCTTGTATTGAGGAGTCTACAGACATGGCAATGCCATCTTTTTCCCAATAGGAATCATCTCCAGTTAAAGGAAATGCCTTCTTTATCAGTTTTATGACATCTGTTTCCTTCATTCAAAAAACTTTAATTATCTTTAGCGACTTTTTCAAGAGCACTGAGTAAAGCTTCAAGATTTTCAATAACAACCTTTTTTATAAGCTTATCTATAAGGGGGCCAACTAAAGGAACCCCTGCATCATACTCTAAAGAAATAGAGGATTCACAACCATTTTGAACATCCTCAAACATCCAAGCTCCGTTATAGATCTTGAATGAACCTTCGGTTTGAACAAATTGACATTTTTTGTTTTCGATATCCCATGAATCCTCTTCAATCCAACTTAAATCTTTTTTAATTGGCCCTGCTTCAAGCACCCCATCCCAAGCAACCGTTTGCACAATAAGGCCATTCTTTTCTTTCTTCTTTAAAATCTTAACCGATTTTACTCCTGGCATTTGCTTAGCAAGGATTTCAGGATTCATTGAAAGCTCTATCGCTTTCAGTGAATCACAATCTATAAATTTAGATATTTTGACGGTGTCCATAAAAAATCTTCAAAAAGTGACTGAAAATGTCTTAACTTTTTTGCCTCCTTTTTAAATTTTACAGCAGGCAGGGAGTCCTTATTTTCAGAAATTATTTCAAAAGCTTGTTTTATGTATAAAAAATGATCACTAGTATAAGTTCTACGTGGAATTGCTAATCTCAAATACTCTCCTGGGCAAGAAATTTGCTGCCCTTGATTGTCTCTGCCAGCACATAAACTTCCTATTTCAGATGTTCTTATTCCAGCAACTAAATAGAGTGCCAATGAAAGAGACTGAGCTGGGAAATCATCATTTTTCAAATGTTTTAACCACTTGCCAGCATCTATATAAACTGCATGTCCTCCTGGATTAACGCAAGGAATACCAACACCTGTCAAAAGGTCATAAAGAAACCTGATCTCACCAATTCGATGTTTCAAGTATCTGGGATCTAAAGCCTCTCGTAAACCAACAGACAAAGCATTCATATCCCTACCAGCCAAACCTCCATATGTTATGAAGCCTTCTTTTAAAATCTCAAGTTCAACCAGTTTTTCATACCTTTCCTTGTCGCTTTTATCGTTCAGTGCAATAAATCCACCAATATTAACAAGTCCATCTTTTTTTGAACTCATCCAGGCTCCATCACTTAATGCACAAGTTTGAAATGCACATTCCTGCGGACTCTCACCCTCTCCCTGTAAATATTGAAAATAACTATTTTCAGCAATTCTTGCCATGTCAATCCACATTTTTACACCATACGAATCAGCAATTTTTTTAACTTTCTTCAAATTATTTAAACTGACAGGCAAGCCACCAGCGCTATTGCAAGTCACCGTTGCAACAATAAGGTCAATATCCTCATTTTTTAAAAAATCTTCAAGCAAGCCAAGATCAAAATTTCCACCAAAGGTATCATCTTGTTTATCAAGGCATGAAAAAATATTCATTCCCGACTCAAGAGCATGTGCTGTAGTTGTATCAAAAAGATGATTACTGACTACACCTTTTTTATCTTGGCCAAATGCTGAAAACAAAATATCTTCTGCTGCTCTTCCTTGGTGAGTTGGTATAACAACCTTATATCCAAATAAATCTTTTACACTTTTTTGCAAAGCATAAAAAGATTGGCTACCTGCATAAGATTCATCGCCAGAAAGAATAGCAGCCCACTGGTTATGGCTCATCGAACCTGTTCCAGAGTCAGTTAAAAGATCAATTGTCACAAGAGAAGATGAAACATTAAAAAGGTTATAGCCTGAATCAACTAAAGCTTTTTTTCTTTCTTCTGGAGATGGGTTAGGTATAGGCTCAACCGCCTTTATTCTCCATGGAGATGGATTATTGGAATTCACCTATCTATTTGAAACTCTGCTTTTCTTTTCTCTCAATAAAGCAACAGCTAAGTATTGATCGAAAATCTCATCTAAGGAGCCAACAGCAGAAATTGCTGTGTTCCTATTTACAAGAGGGCCGAACTTTCTTTTTATAACATCGTCTAAAGATTTTAGACCATTTTGATTTAATTCTTTTTTCGACATTTTTGCGAAAATATCCCTATGTTTAAAAAACAGTTTTCCATCCTCCTCGTATATAACGCCTGAAAACTGAAAATCTTGAAGCTCCGAAAGCCTTCTGTATTCAATAACAAACTTTCTACGAATTACACCCAGCATAAGGGAGTATTATATTTTAGAAAAAATCAGAAAAGACATCAATCCCCAAATTGATAACCTTTTTATCAACGATAAGGTATGAATCTTCAATTCTTACTCCATATTTATCTTTTATATAAATTCCAGGCTCTATTGTTACCGCCATTCCATCAAGCATGATATCTTTTGAATTTTGAGCTAAGCGTGGCTCTTCATGAACCTCTCTTCCTATCCCATGACCCAACGAATGTCCAAAAAAATCACCATATCCGAATTTTTTTATAACATCTCTTGCTGATACATCAAGATCATGGCCAGAAGCGCCAATAGCCAAATGCGACTCAGCTTCTTTTTTTGCACTATTCACAATGTCAAAAATTTTCAATAAGCCCTCAGTTGGCTTTTTTCCAGGAACAGCCCATGTTCTTGTCATATCACTTGACCATCCATCCAAACAAACACCTAGGTCCAACGTTAGTGGTTCTCCTGGCTCAAGAATCTTATCCGTAAATGATGCATGGGGTCTAGATGCATTTTTTCCTGAAGCTACTATTGGATCAAAAGCCATTTTAGAGGCACCTTTCTTGACTGCATATGAAATAATCTCAGCAGCCAGATCCCTTTCTGATATGCCCGGCTTAACCATCTCCCTAATATGATTAAAAAGATCAGCATTAAGCTTTGAGCTTTCCACCAAGCCGACAATTTCACTTTTGTTTTTTTGAGACCTTGCAAAATTAATCTCATGATCGATGGCAACCAGTTCAGCATTTAAGACCTTCTGCAAAGATTCTTTTTGATTTTGTGAATTTCTTGAAGCAAGATAGCCAACACGTTCAACCTTTTTTTTAAAAAAATAATCCAAAGTATTTTTCAAAAGATTACCGGTTGGAGCACAATAAACATCAAGGTTTTCAACTTTTAAATCTTCGGCTATCTCATGATATCTAAAATCAACACCTAATACAGCTCCGGAATCGCTAACTAACAGAACACCTGTCGAACCTGAAAAACCCGCAAGCCACAAAAGATGAACGGGATCTGAGAAAACAACAATATCCAAATTTGAATCATTTATTATTTTTTGAACTTTGTCTAACATACTTATACAAATTCTAGAAGATTTAAATTAATATTAAAAACAATGGATAATTCAATTTTTAATTATTGGTTCTATATTTTGCCAGCTTTTATACTTGGATCGATACCTTCAGGATATCTTTTAACGAAAATATTATTCAAAAAAGACGTACGACAATATGGTTCAAAAAACATCGGATCTACAAATGTTGGAAGAACTTTTGGCTCAAAATATGGATACATAACACTTTTTCTAGATATGCTAAAAGGTTATATTGGTGTTTTAATTTCATATAATTTGCTAACTTCAAAATATATATCATTAGAAAACCCTCAAGTAGAGCATGTTAACCTAATAATCTCATTCCTGCCTCTTTTTGCAGTTTTAGGTCATGCTTATTCTCCATTTATGAAATGGAAAGGAGGAAAAGGGGTTGCAACAACATTTGGATCATTTATTTTTTTTAACTTTGAATACATGCTGATTTGTCTTTCTGCTTACCTAATAACAATAAAAAAATCAAAATTTGTTTCACTTGGATCTATTATTTCAACATGTTTGCTTCCATTAACTTCTTATCTTTATCTTGAGGAAAACTTAAAAATCATCCATAAAAATGGAAATTATTACCTTGAATCTAATGACTATACTTCATACATACTTATTCAAACATTACCTATAATCATTTTAGTTATGTTTCTACATAGGGAAAATATCAAAAGGCTCAAAGAAGGAAGTGAGAGCCAGATAAAATGAAAATTCATGTAGCTGGATTTGGATCATGGGGAATAGCTTTCTCAAACCTTTTAGCAAAACAAAATGCTGACGTAAAAATACTTACAACAGGTTTTGAAAATCCTCAGAATTTCAACGCCACAAGATCACATCCTTTATTTAAAGAATTAACATTGCATAAAAATATACAAGCAATAGATAAAGATCAATATCTAAAAAAACCTGATCTTTTAGTTTGGGCTGTACCAACAAAATTCACTGAACAATGGCTGAATAAAGATTTTGTAAAAAAATACTCAGATGTAGATATCCTTGTTTTGTCAAAAGGGTTATCTCCTGAGGGCTTTAACCCAATTGGCAATTGGCTTAATCATTACCTAAAAAACGACATTTACATTCTCTCTGGTCCTAATTTTGCTACTGAAATCATCCATGGTCTACCAGCAGCAACTGTAATTGCTGGAGAAAAAAGACCTGAATCAATAGAAAAAATATTAAAAACAAGTTCCTTGAGAGCTTATTACTCCAATGATATTCTTGGTGTAAGTCTAGGTGGCATATTGAAAAATGTTTATGCTATAGGTTCAGGCATGGTTGATGGTGCGAGTTTAGGAAAAAGTGCAAGAGCTGCAATGATATCAAGAGCACTAGTTGAAATGTCAAGAGTTTTTGAACACTTCAACGCTAACAAAGAAACTTTATGGGGTCTTGCTGGACTTGGAGATCTAATACTTACAGCAACAGGAAAAGACAGTAAGAATTGGCAATTAGGAAACCAGATTGCAAAAGGTTTAAATCTTGAAGATGCTTTAAGTAAGCTAACAGGAGAAAGCGAAGGCATAAGAACATTAAAAGGGCTTATTGAACTATCAGAAGAAACAAACATAGACATTCCTTTAGCCCATGCAGTAAATAATGTTATTCATAAACAGTACACTGTAAAAGATGCAGTAAAAAACTTACTGCAGAGACCATCAAAAAAAACAGAAATTGAATAAGATTTATAGGGAGTGCAATGCTGCACTCCCCAATATTTCATTTATCTCCTATTGGTAGCAAGAAGTTGGATTGCCTAATGAATCAGAACCATCAAATATACTGAAGAATATCTCCTCGCTGCTCTGGCCTCCCCTTCTGTTATCTGTCCAAAGTGTAAATATCTTATCTCCAAAAATCTCTATGGAAGGACTATGTTGAACATCTGGGCTCTGTATAGGGTCGCCAATTGAATAATCAGAAAGCTGCCATATTGGATCCATATTATCAGTACAGCCAAGAGTAACTCTTTCAGTTGAGTTAACTGCTGTGTCTGCCCAAGATATAGCGAATATGTCATCAGAAATATCAGCACTTACTCTCAAATAGAGAGGAGAAGCGCCTGAACCGCTATTGTTTACCTGAGAAGCACCTGACCAATTCCTACCTCTGTCTGTTGTTTTCTTGGTTAATGTTTGGTTAGCTGTACTAAACGCAACAAACATATCTGGAGAAGCTGTATTTGAAGTTTTTGAAACATCCGCTAAACTCGGATAAAGACCTGTATTAATTGTTGTAACATTCCTACAAACACCAGTAAGTGCATCTGAACTACACGCAGCAGAATCAATAGCAACACCAAAACCAAATGAATCAAGATTAGCAATATTAGTACCACCTTGAGTGCTGCCTACAAATTGATCTTCATAATTCATATTAAACCAACCACCATACTGGCTAGTAGCACCCTTGATAGCAGGATCATCTGAAGTGTGAACAAACCTATTGAACATAACAGTGTGTTCAGGGTTGTTTGGTGGACTTGAGTCAAAGAATAATGAATATTGTCCGAAAGGTTCATTATCAGATTGGCCAACAACAGTTGAATCAGGCCTCTGGTCCTCAGAATCAATCACTGACCATGCAGCCCATTGTCCAAGAGCTGAAGCATGGAAGTCATTCTGTGTATCTCCAACAGTTCCAACAGAACCACCACTTGAAAGAATATTTCCTGACTGTGAATGCCTTGTTGGAATCTGAAGGTTACCAATATAACCATCAGTAACAACAGTAAATGTTTTCAGTTCCTCAGTTCCAGTAAGCGTGTTATCCGTATTCCTTATAAAGGTTTCACCAACTGGCATTGGCTGGAAAAGAGCTCCACTCCAATTAACATAAACTCTAGAAAGATCTCCATCTAAGCCTTGGAAGCTAGTTGGAATATCAATCACATCACAAACACTTCCCTGAACAAACACCTGACCACCTGCAAATACCTCTACAGGCTGTCCAATATTGTACATAGCAGCATCTTCATCCTTAAGCAAGAAAACACCGCCTTCTGCCACCCATTCTCCAGAAAGCTGATCTTGGATACCAAACTTACAATCACCACTTCCGATTGCAAGGTTTCCATTATCCCAGAAACTTTGAGGTAAATCAAGCAATCCTGTGTCACATGGATATGCTGCAAACATGTTGTCTTCATCGAAACATTGAGCACCAGATCCATCACTTTGGACTAGAGCTGTATGTGTTCCTTGAGTTGTTGCCCTGACTGCAAAATTCCATACACCTGCACTATCAATATCAAAATCAGAAACATCATCGGCTTGGTAATTAAAATCATTGATATTCAAAACATCATCATCATTACCTCCCCAGTACCAAGATCTTGAATAATGGAAATCCCATTCAAAACCAGTATTGCTGTTGAAATCAGCTGACAATGTATCTCCGTCTGGATCATAATGATCAGCAGAAAGGCTAATAGTAAATGGTGTTATTCCAAAAAGGTCACCATCTGTTTGCTGTATTATCCAAGCTACAGGCGGATTATTAACAGTCAAACCATTACCTACACCACCCAAATGTATAGGGCTGCCATTCGCACAAACATTTTCATCTAATGTTGATGCTGTAGCTCCACCATCAGAATATTCGATACAAGACTCCAAACTGTAACCTTCATCTGAAGGATCTCCATCTGAAAGATAAAGACTTGGCCTGAATGTAACACCTTGCCCCGAAACAAGACACCTAAATGAATCAGAACCATTTATGCCTTGATCCCCTAAGTCAGAATCACCATTAGCAACACCTATCCTGTGACCTTGATTCGCATTCCATATAGCCTTATTGTTACCAAAACCTGTTTGATAAGGCCAAGAACCCGAATCATCACATCTCCATTGTGGAACCTGATCCTTATCGTCACAGAATGTTGTTCCATCAGGACATATATCATCACCAATTCCAGAATAATTAGCAATACCATCTTTATCTATAGTTCCTGCACCATCACCAAACAGAATTGGGTCTCCGTCTGGATCCCATGAAGAACGTGCTGAATAATCAACATCCCTAGAACTGTCACCTGAGAATACAGGATCTTGTATTGTCATGTGTGCCAAAGGAATCCTATTTCTCCATACAGTCATATCAAATGATGAAATATCCTCTCTTGCTGAAGCACAACTTGCAATAGATTCTGTTTCACACACCCTTATAGAAATGTTTCTCTTAGCGGTATAGGTTGAAGAGTCGCCTGAATTTGGCTCATCTGTACCATTCCATAAAGCAGCACCTGAAACCTGGTCCCTACAAACATGCTCGAACCAAGCTGGCTCAGCAACTGGATCTGCGCTCAAAGTGGAACCACTCATGTCTACAGAGAAGTTATTTGGATCATTATCCCAATCACAATCAACCTGCACGAAAACATTTCTTCCATAAGGATCAAGACTTCTTGATGCATCTAAATGAACAATGGAGTCAAAAAGAATATCTACAGGATTACAATTTGGCAATTCTGCAAAAGGACATCCTCCAGGGTTAACTCCTGCAAATGCATTCAAAGGCTTAGGGAACATGTATGTTCCATCTGCAAAAACATCTAACAAGTCTGCATCTGGAGATTTAAGGTCTACTAAACCTGGATCTGCATCAGCTTCCCAGAAGTTAACCTGACTGTCGGCATCACTTGGGAATACAGCACTCTGAGGTCCTAATTGCTCTATAACTCTAACATTTACTGTGTCTGTGTCAGTAAGCCCCATTGTGTCTTCAACTGTTAATGTTACTATCCACATGTCTCCATTTGAATCATTATTCAAATCAGTCAAACCGTCTCTAACTTGAGGATTGGCTTGATTATCGTCATAAGTGCATGTATGTGTTGATCCAACACCACCAGTTCCATTACCACAATCCCATGTGTATGTAAGAACTTGATCATCAGGATCAATTGAATTATGAGCTGATAAATCAACAGAGAACTGTCCATTGAAATTAGGTGCTGAACTTATTGAAACATCAAAAGTTCCAACCCAGTTCAAATGATCTTCAATCCAGGGATTTGTTGGATTGGTATTCGGATCCCAATTCTCAGGACCTGAAATAGCAGCTCTTGGAGCTCTATTCAACATGTTTCTAACAGGAATTTGACTCAAAGAGGTTGAGCCAGGAAGACAGAAGTAATCCGAACATCCAGGAGAAACATGAGGATCATTTACTACAAGTTCGATTGGGCCAACACTGTATGGTATCAATGGAGTGTTGGAAGCCGCATAAGAACAAAGGTCATAAGTAAATGGACCGGGAGAGAATGGAGGACTTATGTTTGGAGCATTTGCATCTCCACAATCCCATTCAAAAGTTGTAGACCAAGGAGGATTGCTTAATTGATTTTCTAAATCTATTGTTGAATTTCCGACTAAAACAATATTATTTGATGTCAACAAATTATCCACAACAGGCAAGAAGTCAGTTTGAGGATCAACATAAAGAATAGGCATTGGTGTTGTATTTGTTGCCCTTGCAATATTATGGTTATCCTGTCCGGACAAATCACCATCACTAACAACAAGAGATACAGCAGGTCTTCCTACTGTTTCAAATTCACAATCCTGAGCAGAAGCATTTCCTGCTGCAGTTCCATCACACTCCCAAGAGTACTGCAAAGAATCACCATCAGGGTCCCAGGAAAGATAAAGAGGATCTTCACCTTGAGCCCTTGAATGCCAGCTAGTGACTCCTCCAACAGGAACAACCCAGTCAGTGTTTTCCTCATGGGCAACAACAATAGGAGCCCTGTTTTCCCAAATTTCAAATATCAAATACTCAATATCGATATTGTCATTCATGTCAATAATTCCATTGGTTGAATAATCATCTCTTAAAGGTTCAGGGAAGGTGATGATGTCAGGACCAACAACACCACATGTGTCTATAGTGAAAGTTGAAGTCACTGAACCAGCTTCCTTAACTAACCCTTGCCTTCCTCTAACTAGATTCAGCTCAACATCAGCACAAGCTCCAGTATCAAGCTGTAACTGATTGTCTCCAGCTGTAGCAGCAGAACCGATATTCCCCTCACGAACCTCTTCAATTTGAGCACCGTCATCCACAAGGTATGCAGGAGACATGCCACCACCAAGAATACCTCCGTCAACTCTTACAGTATCCAAAAGGCTGATAAGCCTTGCATTGTCTCCAGCCTGAACGGTTTCAAGCAATGGGTCAGCAAATTCAAGAACATCTGGACTGCCAGGGGTACAGTTGGTAACTGTTGTTGTTGTAGGTCCAGCACCAAACATATTGTCATCCTCAATACGTATTGGGTTCCCTATACGGAACTGTTGAGCAACACATTCTCCGTCCGGAATGTCAACACTTGTTGAATTTATTTGAGCATTCGAAACTACATCTGTTATAGGGTCTGTTGGATCACATCCACCAACCTCAACAGTCCTGTCGTCTGAATCCCCAATCTGGTTCGAAACTCTTACGCCAACATTGTCAGCAAAAACCCCTGTGGCACAAACCCCATCTGCAACTATTACATAATCTGTAAATTCAATATGATCCCTAATCAAGGGTTCAACAGAAAAACCACATCCGCCAACAGTTCCATTATCACAAACTGAATACTCAACGATCTCGAAAACAGGACCGCCAACAGGGTTTGGGAAACTACACGTCCCCACAGCAAAATCAAATATCTGACCTGCACCACAATCAATTCGATATTCAAGAGAATCATTATCAGGATCCCATGAATTATTCAAATCTATCTCAACATTATGGGTTGTTGAACTTGATCCAACAGTCAAAGAACCTGTGTAATCAGCAAGTGCAACTGGCCTTTGCTGGCCAGGTCCTGCTTCATCAACATAAACAACAACTGTTCTCACATCTTCAGAAGGGAAACTTTCATCATCAAGGACCTTTACAGTAAGAAGGTTTGCTCCAGTAACCATTCCATCTATTGCAACAGAACAGCTACCAGACTCTTGAGTCATTCCTGGGTTATCAAAAGCAAGATTATGCACCCAGTTACAGTCAATTTCTCTAGAGGAGATTCCGGAACCAGCACTCATGTTTGTATCAGCATCTAATGAAAGAGCTGTATTCCATGGAACTGGCTGTTGTGAATCATGGTTGTAATAAACACCTGTAACTTTTATACTTCCCATTGGATCTTGGTTCATGTCAGAAACATAAACATCTAAATTCACGGTATGGGAACGAACAGAATCAGTAGGCAATATTGTGTTTGCATCTCCTGAATCATCTCTCAAGCCACCATCGTCTGTAACTGTCAAAGTCACTGTTTTGACACCTGTTCCATCATTCACCTCATCATAAGAACATCTCCATGTAGGATCAGAAGTTCCACTCCATTCAGAAAGTGTTCCTCCGTTACAAGTTGGCTGATATTCATTAATGTTTCCATCAAGATCGTCTGATCTTGAACCATCAAAATCTACAAAATATGAACCGGAAGGATCGTATGTTCCAAGAGAGCCGCTCGCACCGCTTATGAAGAAATAAGCCTGCGGCTGCCTGTTTTTCAAGCTCGTATCACATGGCGTTCCATCATTTGGACAATCTCCAACATGTATAACTGTAGTGATGACTGTAGAAAGACCTCCATCAGCATCTGTAATCCTTAAACCCACAGTGTAGTCTTTTTCTTCTGAGAAAGTTACATTTTCGCTTTCGTTTGTTGAATCAACCGTAAACACACCACCAAGAACATCAAAATCCCATTCATAAGTACAACCATCACAATCTGTTGGGTCTGTCCATGTCGCATCATCTGTATCAATAGCTACAGCACTGAAATCAACGCTCAAAGGAGCAAAACCAGCAAGGAAAGGACTTGCAGAAATAGCACCCTGTGGTGCTTCATTCTCATTCGGCATGACTCTATATGTCACAGCATGAATATTTGTTCCACCAAGATTATCAGTTGCTCTCAAAGCAATTGTTCCTTCTCTGTAATTAGCACCAGGAACATCATTTCCGAATGTTAAATCAACTGATGAATTTAATTCATTTCCGCTTACATCAACATTAAATGTTATGCCGTCATAATTAAGATCCCAATCCCAAGCAACAACCTCACCATCAGCATCAACTGACCTTCTTCCATCAAGATAGACTGATGCATTTCCAACATTGTCATATTCTGAAACATTACGTACAGAATCAACAAAAGGCTTGACTATCGCAACAGCCTGCGGAACACTGTTTCCAGCATTGATGTCATGCTGGTAGCCATCTGAACTTGGATCATCACCATAACCAACGGAAATAGTCAAGCTTCTTGAACCTGTCTCTCCATTATTATCAATAAGGTCATAGGTCACAACATAATCACCAACTTCCCTGAAGGTACATTTTCCAGTACCATCACCATTGTCGCTTAGTATCGGCTCACTACCTGCACTAGCAATTGAACTGGAATCACAATCCAAACTTCCATTTCCAAAGTTGACTATTTCATCCTCTCTGTCAAAAGAAGCTTTTGCATCCAAGCAAACACTGAAAGAAGGTGTTGCAAGATTATGGTCAAGAACACCTGCAGAAGCCATAGGACAAGATTCGTTTTGGTCTTCTCTTAACCTCAAAAGAACCACTGGTGCTTGGTTCTGGTAGTCATCCACGTAGAGGTAACTCCAAATAATTGGTGAACATTCACCTGGGTTTGGCCCACCGCTACATGCTCTCATTCCAACTCTAGTTCTGTTGTCTCCTGCATCAAAAACAGAATTTGAATAATTCAAATCAACAGCACAATTTGTACCAGCTGCAGGATTAACGTTTGGATTACAGTTAACTGTATGGTCTGGAGTCCAACTTGAAGAAGATCCATCCCAATCCTGAACAAATTCACATGTGAAGCTTGTACCATCAGGATCATAAGAACCCCTGTTGTTATCTCCAAAAGCGCTTACTCTCCATGCACATTGAGCTTCAACTGCAAGGTTGCCTGTTTCATCTAGCTCACCAACAGCCCTATTACTGTTTGAAGCATTTCTAAGCCTCATGACAGAAACAGGTGGGCGATCCTGATTGTTATTGACAGGAACCCATATCACACCACAACCAACAGCCCCATCATTATCAGTGTACCTTGCACCAACTCTCTTTAATCCTGTTGTGGCATATGAATAATTAGTGAATGTATTGGTTCCAGGACTGGTCCAATCATTGTCATTTTCACAGCTATTTGCTTCAACAAAATTAGAATTTCCAAAACCACCTGTCCTTGTGATGTTTGTGTCATAATTTGCATTCCACTCACAAACAGCAGGTTGAGGAGCAGAAAAACCACCGTCATCCTCGTAGTCACTAACCCAACATTCCAATTCGGGACCAAATTCATTTGTTGCCATCCCTGTACTTATACTTCCTGAAAGATCTCTTATATGAACCTGAGGAGCATTGTTAACTCTCTGAGTGAAAGAGTTTCCATCAATCCAAGTTGCTCCTTGATCAGAACTCATCATATGGAACATTTTCGCACGACCGCTTGAAGCCTCAACAAAACTTAAATGCCAGAAACCATCAAAAGGACCTCCTGTTGCAGGCTCTATAGTTAATGAAGGTTGAGTCTGCGCACCTTGTCCAGATGCTCTCAAATCACTGTTTGCCAAGCCAGGCATAGAGTTTCTTGAAGACCAAGTAGCACCTGCATCTATACTTTCAACCCAATAAATATCTAAGTCACCAGTTGCATCATCGCCAAAGAAAACGATAATGTGATCACTATTTACAGGATCTATCACCATATTTGGAGTCTCAGAATTACTGGAACATACTGGAGTGCCTTGCTGGTGAGATATATTTTGAGCCTCCTCCCAACTGACGTTTCCATTAAGATAAGCACCCTTTCTATACCTTATTTGAGTCTGACCTCCAAGGCACTCTTCTAATGAAGATGACATCCAAATTGTATGTAGCACACCTTCATCCGGGCCTGTTTGAGTGAAATGTATATTATGCTGTCCTTGAGACCAACTGCTGTCAGTTCCTTCAGCTGGAAGGAAAGGATAAGCATCAAATTCACCAATATCACCACTGATCATCTCATCGTTCCCAACAGTCAAAGGGATTTCAGAATTGCTCTGCGGGTCCCCCTCTCTACAGAGTTTTGCATCCCATGATCCACTGTATACATTCAAACACATCAGATTACTTGTTGCGCCTTCCTCATCTACAACTCGAACAGCGATTCTGTAATCACTACCAAAATTCATCTGAGTCCCCAATCCATCTATACCATTTGTTGAATTAAGCTCCCATTGGTAGAAGTTCTGTTCAGTTGAGTTTGCACATATGTTTGCAGGATCGTTTACAGGTATGAAATTAGGATCTGCAACATCAATATTTGCAACATCCGACTCTATAACATCAGCAAAGAAAGAAACACCGTCGTAATCAAGATCCCATTCAAGAGTTTGAAGGGCATCATCATCACAGACACCTACACCAAAACCAATAAATTTACCTGGTGCAGGATTGAAGAACTCTGTTGGGTTTGTCCCAATAGGGTTCAAAACGGTGAAATCATCCAAACCTGCAGTAAAGGCACCCTGTTCACATGTGGCACAATTGGCAGGATCTTCATCAACACCATAAACCCATATCTTAGGAACCTCTGGAGCCTGATTAACCTGTACCCTAACAACCTCAGAATCAGTTGATATACCATCAGTTACAGTTAATGTCGCATCATAGAAAGGAGCATTTGCTGTATATGTATGTATATATGTTGAATTCAAAGTTGTTAAATCATTAGTCCCATCTGTATCAAAATCCCATTGATACTGAAGAGCATCAGGTCCTGAATCCAAATCAAAACTAGATGAAGCATCAAATTCAACTCTCAAGTTAGTTGGAGTGTCATCGAGTATCTCAAAAGAAAGATTTGCTGAAGGCGCAACGTTGTTAATAACGCCGACAGAGGCACTTGCAGAATCACAAAGCTGTGCTTCAGGGAAATCAAGAATGCCTGGATAACGACATGTTCCATCAACAGCAACAACTCTAATTCTGAAATCAGCCTCACCAGTCCATAGATCAACACCATTCAGCTCTGCAGAAGGAGCAGTCCAAACAATTCCACTTACCCCTGATTTTGCCCAAATCCCATCGTTGCTTTCAATACTTGCAGAAGGACCATAAGAACCCCATTGCCTATGTTCAAGAATGGCATTGTTGCTTGTAAGGTAATTATTAGTCAACGTGTCAGCCAAAGTAATCGTTGCAACAAAATTACCAAAATTACCTGATTCAGTACATTCAACTATCGTTGTATCAAAACCAGTTGGATCACTACTGTCACTAATCCTTATAGGCCTATACTGATTATGACGGTTACATGAACCTTGAACGGAAACAGTACTACTTGTTGAAAAAGCATCAGTCGTCAGGTAAGCTCTGGTGTTTGCATTATTGTTGGAACCTTTCCAATCAGTCCAATAGTATTTAGTTGTACCACATGGGTCTGTCCATGTAGGGGCACAATTACCTGGACCGTCAGCATCCTCAATAGAAACAGAAACAGTTGTTTTTGAAGCATCTGAAGCGGCACTATTTAGAGGTGATTCAAATATTGGATCATCAGCAATGCTTGGTCCAGAAGTTATCTGAGGGGGATCATTAACATTTGGAGAACTATAAACAACCGTAACAATTGACTCATCCGAACTCTCACAATCATCACTAGAGTCACTAGGAGTAAAGACACCACCTAAATCACATCCTAAGATTTGGTATTGATCATTTGTATCAAGAGTCAAAAACCTATCTAGGCCCAGAGTCCCTGCCTGAACATCAACCGAAGTTATTTGGGCTCTCTGGTAACATCCATCTGTATTCCAGTCTGGTTCAGCGTAAGGCGAACATGATTCACTTGAATCAGGGAAAACAACCACAAAGTGACCCCAGTCACACAAAGGATTTCCGACAACATTACTGCTGCCACAAATTCTGCTGAAATCTTGAAGAACATCAGTATCTTCAATTACATTTTTGCTTGTACCATCACCATTGTCAAGGAATCCCTGCATTGCTATCTGATCAGCGACGGAAACCGAAATAGGCATTGCGCACCTTATGCTCACCCTTGCATTATTTGAAATAGCATAATCCTCATTAAGAGTTGTTGATATTTCAAGATTTCCAGCAGGAGCATTAAGAGGATCAGGATCAGCTGTAATCGACAGTATGAAAGTGTCTGTATATTCTGTTCCAGCATCGTCGCTAAGCCTAATAGGTATATTTGTATTTGGATTTACTCCACCAAAAGCCAATATATTATCTACTCTTATACAGGTTGTTCCTGCAGCAGCTCCACCACATTGACCCTGTCCGAAACTAAAGCCAACACTGGAAATTGCTGCTGATGAATTAACAGTATCCAAAACCTTCAAAATTGAATTATCAATATTGAAATCTGGATTCCTAACAACGCTATTTGAAAGAATTACACCATTACCACCATTGTCAACTAAAGAATTGAAGCCGGCATCCGGACTCCATGACCAATTATCAGAACCCCAAAGATTGACAGAGTCGGTAACACAGCTTTGAGGGGTAGCATTAGGATTGTTAACATCAAGAGACCACCAGTATCTAATTATGTCTGAATTGGAGTCATCTGCACTTACAGTAACCTGTCTTGTGGAGCCAGTTGTTTCACTAACCTCCATCGTAATTTGAGCTTGAGGGTTGCTTCCTGTTATAACAGGAATTGAGTTCTTAAACGCAGGGCCTCCTCCACCCCCACCGCTTGAAGTACCACTGTCTGATACAGTAATAAGCCAAGTAGTGCTTCCGACTCCACCAAAAATATCTTGAGCTGTAACAGTAATTTCATATTGATCACTTGTTAACTGAACATCTCTATCAGTCAAAGGGCGGAATCGACCACAAAAAACTGGTTGTTGTCCAGGTTGATTAGTACAAAGAAGACCACTTGAAGGATCGTTTGAAACATCTCCCACCCTGCTATTTGAAGGCATTCCAATTTCGATACTGCCTTCGAAAGGAAGATTTTCACCTATCAAGTCAACATTCCAGCTAACCAAACTTATGTTTTCTGATTCAGAAACATTTCCATTCTGGAATTCAGCAGCCAGCCAAACGTAATTATTGTCATTAGAACCTCCAGAACCATCATCACTGATGTCATCAGAATTAAAAGAGCCGCCAGAAGAAGCGCCTGGTTCTATGATTTCACTATTTCTAGGATCGTTTTTCTCATCCTCCCATTCAAAAGCAGTTACTGTTGCAGGGCTATTAAATTCAGCTACATAATTTACAGTCAAATTAATATCTGACTCAGTGTAACCACCTTTATCATCTGACATACGTACTCTTAAAGTTACAGGAATATCTGTTTGTGCACATCCTGCATCCTCGTCAAGATTTGGAGCATGCCAAACGGCATGGCTGTAATACTGATTTGATATTATTTGACCTTCTTCATCCTGTAAATTTGTGGCTGGAGTTAAAGGATAAAAAGGTTCTAATAAAACTTGACCCTCATTTGTTGTTACAGTTCCACGACATTGACTTGGGCTAACCTGAGTCCATTCAACAACAACATTATCATCAGCATCAGATTCTTGGAACTCAACATAAAGATCTATAACGGAGTGATCAATCGATGTAGTCGAATCTGTAACAAAAGAACACGTTTCATCATTTTCTTCAGTACATCTTGAATCAATACTTCCAACCTGAACCTTGTTCCCCTCTTCATCCAGAATGTATGCAAACGGAGCAACTGTAACTTCTGGACCTTGATTAATTCTTAAAACAAGACGTGTGTAACCTTTTTTACCTCTTTCATCCCTAACCTCAAACTCAAGTTCGACAGTTGTACCAATTACTGGAATGCCGAAAAGAGTCCCTGTTCCTGGATCAAACTCCAAACCATTAGGGAGCTGTTCTTGATTCAATAAAGAAATATCAAGATCACCACTACCGCCATTAGCCTGCAGAACCATACTGTAAGATTCATCAACCTGTCCAGGTTCTAAAGCACCTGTTGTAAAAGCAGGCGATCCAACCTCTTGACTGTCTCCACCACTACAGGCAGAAAATATGATTGAGAAAAGAATTACACAAAATGTTGATTTAATGAATTTTTTCATAATGTTACCTCCGTTTAGTAAACCTTTCAATCGTATATCAAAATAAGAGAAAATAAATCAAAAAAGATGGTTTTTAATTTTTTATAAAAAAATTATAGAATGAACAATAAGCGTTAAATAAATAATATGGAGGTCTCATGACTAAAACAACCTTAACAGTAATAAAAGCAGACATAGGAGGTTTTGTAGGGCATTCTGCAATTCATCCAGATTTAATAGTAAAAGCAGAAGAGGAGCTTCAATCCTCAAAAGACAAAGGTCAAATTAAAGATTTTAGAGTTCTATGGGTAGGAGATGACATGGCCTTAGTAATGACACATGACAAAGGTGAAAACTCAAAAGAGATTCACAAGCTTGGTTGGGACACTTTTGTAGAAGGTACAAAGGTTGCAAAAAAACTAAAGCTTTATGGTGCAGGACAAGATCTTTTGTCTGAAGGATTTTCAGGAAACATCAAAGGGATGGGTCCTGGATGTGCTGAAATGGAATTTGAAGAAAGGACCAGTGAGCCTTTTATTGTTTTTCTTGCAGATAAAACTAGCCCTGGAGCATGGAACTTCCCCGCTTACAAAATGTTTGCGGATCCGTTTAACACTCCTGGTTTAGTTATTGATGAGAATATGCATGCTGGATTTGAATTTGACATAATGGATGTAAAAAATAACAAAATAATAACTTTAAAAGCCCCTGAAGAGTCATACAAGATACTTGCTTTTATAGGCGCTGTTGAAACATACGTGATAAAAAACATAAGAAGGAGAGGTGACAAAATGCCATCTGCGACAATGTCAACAGATAAACTTTCACTTCTGGCAGGTAAATACATTGGAAAAGATGACCCTGCAATGATTGTTAGATGTCAATCTGGTTTGCCAGCAGTTGGAGAAGTCACAAATCCATTCGCTTTTCCACACTTGGTGCCTGGGTGGATGAGAGGATCTCACACTGGGCCAATGATGCCATGCTCTTTTGAAGATTCAAATCCAAGTAGATTTGATGGTCCACCAAGGGTAATAGGTGCTGGTTTTCAAATTGCTGAAGGCATGCTTGTAGGACCAAGGGATATGTTTAATGATCCTGGTTTTGATAATGCTCGACAGAAAGCAAATGATATTGCTGATTACATGAGAATGCATGGACCATTTGAACCACATAGACTTCCACCAGACCAAATGGAATATACAACTTTACCCAAGATACAAAAAGAAGTAAAACAAAGATGGATGGAATGCAGTGATGGGCCAAGTACTAAAGATTTAGCTGACCAACATGCCTACCAGGCAACAAAAGATGATGAGCTTGAATAAAAAATTTGACTAAAAAATATTTAATAATAGTATTAGCTATCTTTGTCGCACTTTTGGCATTTGTCAAAACTGCCATATACTTTATTTCGGTATCTTCAAGAGCATGAAAAAAATATTTTTAACTATCTTGCTTGCCAGCATTACCTCATGCCTTGCAGAAAAAACAACAGTTGGGAAAATATGCACAAAAATTAAAACAAATCCTAATTTGGTTGAAGAATACAATAAAGGTAAAAAATTCAAACTTCCATTATTCTTCTTTGACCTAACATTTCTACCTGAAGGAAAACAACAATGGGTTGGAAAAGATCCGACTGGAAAAGCTTATGCAAGAGTCACCATGAGCAATAAAGAAGGTCAAAAAATAGGCCAAGAATGCATCAGCAGCTATGAAGCGAAGTGCACTTTTTATATCCAAGGTTTTTTTTCAGAATATCTAACAGAGGAAAAAGGGTATGGAAACAATTGTGAAATCAGGCTCGAAAAAGTAAAGGTTTTAAATAAGATAAAAAAATGATAAACAAAATTTGGCTCTACTGGTTACTCTTTGTCATTTTTTGGAATTACGGCTGGCCAGATGTTGATCCAATATGGGATGTCAGTGTTGCGGTTTTTTTATCTTTATCATTTCAACACTACAAAAAATCAATCAGAAGTAGGAAGGAACTCAAGGAATAAATTAAAATCTGCAACTCTGTTTACTGATAAATCTTCAGAAAAACCAATTCTGAAAAAATATTCATTTATCCTGAATCTAGCAGAAAGATACAATTCAGTAACCTGACCTTCTAAAGTGCTATTCACAGGACCTGTCCAAAGATTTGTAGATGAAACAATTCCAAAATTCAAAACATTTTCATAAACCTTCTTTTCCCTAAAGGCTGAAAAAGCAAAAAACCCAGTTCCCTCAAGGGTTTCGATGTCAAGTCCACCAAACCACCCTCCACCATACTCTCCAAACCATTTACCGTACTTGTATTTTTTATAAACCGCCAAACTTGGACCTGAGTATAAATCCAAGGGTCCAACACCAGGAAAAACAACAGCCTTCAAGATTAAATCATTTTCCATATCTTTTGAAACCCTTAAAGGACTTACTCCAAAACCAGAATCACGAACCTCCCATAAAACATCTCCGTCATGTTCAAAACTCATTAAAACTTGATTTTTTGGCATGTTGGGCCGATCCCCTACAGGTAAACCCCAAAAATCATGCCAAGAATCAATTGGAGAATCCATAAATCCACCGCCAAGATAATAAATGTCTCCAGTAACCTTGAATCCATTTTTATGAAAACTAAAAGGCTCAGAAATAGAGGCAATCTCACCATCCATATAAACTCCGTCTCCCATGTTTGCATATGAAGCTATAGACAATCGCTCTTCAATCTTTTTCCAATCCGGAACAGAAGGAGTTGGAAGCGAACTCCAAAAAGGATGAGAGAAGGGAATCAGAGCTAATAAAAAAATCATTTTCTAATTATTAAATTGACACCATTCTTAAAACTCCAAGCATCTAAAGTCCTTTTCCATTCTGAATCCTGCCTTCCTGTTAAGGATATAACCAAATTCACATTTTCTCCAGCCAGGGAGAGCATTTCTGCTTCTCTTGATCCAGGCCAATCAAAATTGTCTTTTTGATTATTGCAAAATTCACCATGAATCACAACCTCATCAAACAACCATGTCATCAAAGAGATCGCTATCAGATCCCAGTTTAAATTACAAACTGCCCTTATTGGAATGTTTATTTCTAATTTTTTCAAAATCATCAAAAGACTAGGAAATTTTTCAATGTCATTAACCTGAACATCCATCCAGGCTGCACCTTTATCATAAAAATCTGTTATTTCATTTTCTGGATTACCTTTGTTTCTGTTTTCAGATTCATACATAAGAATATGCCTAGTTGGTTTTTCAAAAAATGAAACACCCCAGCCTGAATTAATATTTAAACCTTTGTGAGAAAACCACCTTTCAAGAATTTCTAATTTTAAAGAAACAATATTTGATTCCGGCCTAAGATCATAATCCCAACCTTCTGACCATATAGAAGAATACTGCTCATTTAATAATTCATGCATTCCCTTATGAACTTTTGCTAACTCTTCAGTGTCGACAGAGATAAGATCTGAAGCAATCGGTTCTGATAAAGCCATCTGCAACCTTGAAGGCAAGTCGCCATTAAGAACTTTTTGCCAATATTTTCTTTTAATTTTCATTTATTTAAAAAAACAGAATTAAAATTTTATTATGCTTTTTGACACACATTGCCATTTAGACGCGAAACAATTCGAAAATAAAATAAATGAAGTTGTTGATAATGCGAAAAAAAACAATGTTAAAAAAATCTTAATACCTGCAATTAAGCCTGGATTGCCAAAGGTAAAAATAAAAAATGTATTTTTAGCAACAGGTTCCCACCCTTACCATTCAAATGAAACACTTAAAAATAAACAAAAAATTATTGATGGCTTAAAAGATGCAGTTGCAATTGGTGAAACTGGTTTAGATTTTTTCAAATGCCCTATAGGAAAAAAAGTTCAAATTGAGTCTCTTGAGTTTCAATGTGAATTAGCAACTAAAAATAATATGCCAATTATTCTCCATGAAAGAGAAAGCTTTATTGAATTAATTGAAATTATTAAAAAATATCCTGGTATAACAGGTGTTTTCCATGCTTTTCATCACTCAGAAAAAGAATTAAAACAAATAATAGATCTAAATTTTTATGTTGGTTTAGGCGGAATGGTTACTTATAAAAGTAACGATGCACTTAGAAGTGCAATTAAAAAGGGGCCAATGGAAAGATTCATACTTGAAACTGACTCTCCCTACCTTCCTCCACAAAACAAAAGAGGGCAAGTTAACCAGCCTGCTAATCTTCTCGACATTGCAAAACACATATCGTTAATAAAAAATAAAACTTTGGATGATATCTCCTTGATAACAACCGAAAATGCTAATAGACTATTCAAATTATGAAAAAAATGTGGCTTGTATGTTTTACAACTTTTGTAATTGACACTTTAACAAAGCAATTTGCATGGAGACAATTCACCCCACATGGTATGAGCTACCCATTCAAAGAGAATTCGGATTTTAATTTTGTTATTGTAAAAAATGAGGGCCTGATGCTTGGATTTCTTTCAGAAAATCAAGCGTTTGTTGTATTTGTAATGGCATTTGCTGTCTATAGCCTTTATAACTTCTTAACTGAAGAAGATTTTCTTAACAAAAAAACTTATTTGATACTTCCAGCAGGCTTGATATTGGGTGGTGCTTTAGGTAATTTGGTGGATAGGATGACTAGAGGTTTTGTTATAGATTTCATCTCAATAGGAGACTGGCCAGTTTTCAATATCGCTGATGCTGCTGTAGTAACCGGAATAATACTAATGATTATTCCCGAAAATCTACGGAACAATAGAGGTTAAATAAGATAAGCTTTCTGCAAGTCTAGCAGTTGCAGGGCCATAAATGTCAACCATGGCTTTTGGATTTAATCCATAATAGAGTATAAAAAACATAACAGGGGCTATTGCCCAAACTTCCCATTTTTTCATATCCTGCAAATCTTTCCATTTTTCATTCAAAGGACCCATGAATATTCTTTGAATCATTAAAAGCATATATGCAGCTGTAATAACAATTGTCACAACACCAAAACCTGCTAGAACTCTAAAGAAATTCATACCTTCAAACATCCCTGAAGAAACAATCCAATCAAACTTGCTAAAAGCAGCGACAAAAGCCATGAATTCTCCCCAGAATCCTGAAAGACCGGGGAGACCTAAATTTGCCATACCGACAAAAATCCAAATAGTGAAGTATTTTGGAACAATACTTCCAAGTCCACCATAAGCCATTAAATCTCTATTGTGGGTACGCTCATAAACAACACCGACCATATGGAACATGCAAGCACTTATCAAACCATGGCTTACCATTATGAACATACCTGCTGACAACCCAAGTTCAGAAGCTGTTGAAAAGGCAAAGATCAAGTAACCCATATGCGATATAGAAGAATATGCAACCATGCTTTTCCAATCTTTTTGAGCCATGGCTGCCAAAGCTGCATAAACCATACTTACAACACCAACAATTGCCATTAAAGGAACAGCAATTCCATCAGTATCATGAATAGCACCATTAGTAGCAGGGAGCAAAATCCTTATAAAACCATAAGTTCCCATTTTCAGCAGAACAGCAGCAAGCATCATTGAAATTGGCGTTGGAGCCTGAACGTGAGCGTCAGGAAGCCAGGTATGAAATGGAACTATAGGAACCTTTATTCCGAACCCAATGAAAAACAGCAAAAATAATGAAGTCTGTGTAACTAGGCCGGGGCCATCCACTGGAATGTTATTTGCAAAAAATGTTGTTAGCTCTGATATCCCAAAAGATCTAACTGGAGAAGCCCAAAACATAACAAGTATACCTATCAGAACAGCGACAGAACCAGCTAATGTATAAAGGAAAAGTTTAATAGCTGCATATATTCTGTTTTTTCCACCCCATATACCAATTAAAAAATACATTGGGAGGAGCATTAATTCCCAAAACACAAAAAACATAAAAAAGTCCCTTGCAACCAAAACTCCTAAAAGTGAAGTTTCAAGTAACAGAAAAAGAACAACGTACAATTGCAACCTCTCTTTTATTGAGTTGCTTGAAATTGCAGCAGATATAGAAACAAAAGTAGTCAAAACAATCAAGGCTAAAGATATGCCATCTATACCCATGTACCATGCTACACCTGGGCCATTGCCCATTCCTATCTCAGGAAACCAAGGTGCCAAATATCCCAACTTAAATCCAAAAGGGTCAGGAAAAGATTCTCCAAGTTCAGCAATGAACTTTTCAGCATTTGATGATGAAAAAAGATTCCAAACACGCAAAGACCATAAAAAAGTAACCGATGCTGTTCCTATCATTACCATACGTAATTTGCTTTCACCCTTAACAAAACATGCAACAAGAGCACCAAGTAAAGGTAAGAACAACAGAATGTTCAAAGGTTGGCTCCAAAATGACAAAAGAATAAAATTATTTAAAAAAGTCATAAGACATCTCCTAAGAAACCCAATAGCCTTGGGTTAATAAAATTAAAGCTAGCATAATTAAAATCATAAAAAGATAACCGGAAATAAAACCAGTTTGATACATTTTCACAAATTTATGACCAGCTTTTGTTAAGCTACCAAAAAGATTAACAATACCATCAATAATATATTTATCAATAAATGCAGAAGCTGAGGACATCTTGTTCCCAAAACCAGCTACACGGTTAACAAAACCATCAATAATATTTTTATCGAACCAGGCAATCTGTTCCGCTAAATACGCTCCTGGCTTTACAAAAGACCATTGCAAAACCTCGTCTACATAAAGCCTTTTCGACAAAGCCCTCCATAAAACTGGATTTTTCTCTTCAAAAAAACCAAGTTCAATCTTTGGCATATTTGATTTGCTCAAGAACATCTTTTTCGCAAGCAGTATAGCGAAAATAGCCAAAATAGTAGAGGTTAATGCTACTTGCAAATTCAATCCATGATGTGGATGAGGATCTATAAATAAGGCTGCCCAAGAGCCATGCTTTCCAGGAACACCCACAAAAGAAGGTATTAAACACATACTTGCTAAGAAAATCATTGGTCCAGTCATCACTGAGGGCGATTCATGAGGGTGGCCATGCCCTCTGTATTTTCCAAAAAAAGTTAAATAAACAACTCTAAACATATAGAAAGCAGTAAAGAAAGCAGCTATAGACAACATTACATAAGGAAGCCAGCCATTTCCATGTTCCCCGTAATAATATGCTGTCAAAAGAATTTCATCCTTGCTAAAAAATCCAGAAAATGGAGGAATTCCAGAAAGCGCTAATGTTCCTATAAGAAACACCATGAAAGTTTTTGGCATATACTTTTTCAAATTCCCCATCTCTCTCATGTCGTTTGTATGAACGCCATGAATGACAGATCCAGCAGCTTGGAAAAGCAGCGCTTTAAAGAAAGCATGTGTGAAAAGATGGAATATCCCAGCTGCAACACTTCCTGTTCCAAGGCCAGCAACCATGAATCCAAGTTGACTTATTGTTGAATACGCTAAAACCCTTTTAATATCCCATCTTGCAATAGCTATAGAAGCTGCAAAAAGAGCAGTAAAAGCTCCAATATGGGAAACGACCGAAGAAGCCATATCTCCTGAGTAGATAGGATGTAATCTTGCTATCAGGTAAACACCTGCTGCTACCATTGTTGCAGCGTGAATCAAAGAAGAAGCAGGTGTTGGACCCTCCATAGCATCTGGAAGCCAAACATGCAAGAAAAACTGAGCACTTTTACCCATTGCACCACCAAAAATAAGCAAAGCAGCCACTCCAATTATGCCATTTGTGTCATGTGTTGAAGCAAATTCGAGTATCTTTGGAATATTAAAAGTTCCCGTGGCTCCATAAAGAGTCAAAACCCCAAGAAAAAGCGAAAGGTCTCCAACTTTTGTAGTAAGGAAAGCTTTTTTAGCGGCAACAGCAGCACTTTCTTTATCAAACCAAAAACCTATCAAAAGATAACTGGCAAGACCCATTAATTCCCATCCAATAAAAGCTAAAATTAAATTATTCGCTAAAACCATAATTAGCATTGCCGCAGTAAAAATTGACAAATAACCATAATATCTAGGAAGATTTTTTTCCTCATGTTGGTAATACTTTCCAGCATAATCCATGTAACCAAAAGAATAAATATGAACACATACGCTAACCAAAGTTACAACCAGCAACATCATTAAAGCAAAACCATCAGCAGAAAAACTTAAATCAATGGAGTCGCCACCTCCTAATGGAAGCCAATTTGGCAAACTCCAATTAAATGAAACTGGATGATGATTTGCTGTCCAGAATGAACCATCTTGATCTTTAATTGGGCCACCTTTTTTGACTGCTTCAAAGAAAAGAAGCAAGGAAAAAACAGAAGAAGATATTATTGCTATGGTTGCAATAAATGCAGATCTTCTTTTCCATAACTTTGTCAAAGGGGCTATTAAAGCAAATGCCAATAGAGGCAATAATGGAATTAAAATTAAATAATTCATCCTTTTAATAAATCAAAATCATCTGCTTGAGTTGTACCAAGAGATCTATAAATATGATAAACAAGCGCTAGCCCTATAGCAGCTTCTGCAACAGCAATTGTTAAAGAGAATATTACAAAAATCTGACCAACAGGGACATAGACCCAAAAATCATCGCCTGTAGAAACGAATGGAGGCCTCATTGAGGCCAAACCCCATTGTCTGCTAAAAGCAACAAGCATGAGATTAACTGCATTTAACATTATCTCCATACACATAAGAATGCTTATCAAGTGTTTTCGAGTAACAACTCCATAAGCACCAAGGCCAAAAAGAATCATTGCCAAAAATAGATAGGCATTCACAGGAACAGCCGGGCCATAAAAATGACAATTTCCTATATTCTCAATAGTACATTGCTGTCCTGAAAAAACATCATTCAAAAAGAAATTAAGCATCTGCGCCTCTTTCCTTTTCAGGTTTCATATATATAACAACACCAACCATAGCAACCAACAAAACAATACTTGCCAATTCAAAAATTAAAAGATACGGTTTCATCAAGCCATCACCTATTGCCTCAACTGGAACAGTTCTGTTCAAAATTTGCGGCAATGTTTTAATTGTTGCTATTTCAGAATACCTCTCCCAATGATTAGCGGCTAGGTTACGGTTAGCATCAGGCCATTGAACTTTCCAAAACTGAGTACCTATCCATAAAGACAAACCCATTATTAACGAAAAAGCCCAAAAACTTTGCTTATTCCTGTTTACATACTCAACACCTCGCTCCTCACCTCTTGTAAGAAGAATTGAAAACAATATCAAAACAATGATTCCCCCAACATAGAGTAATATTTGAACTATACCCAGAAAATCAGCATTTAAAGTTATATAAAGAGCACCTGTCCCAACAAGACTTAACGCTAAGAAAACAGCATTGTAAACAATCTTCCTATGAAAAACTACACCAAGAGCCATCACCAAAGTGAACAGGCCAAAGAAAGAAAACCAAATCCAAGGCACATAAGGAGTTAAATCAAGATTATTCATCTAGTTCTGGTATCTCGTAATCCTTATCATCGATTTCTTCAACCTCTTCTTCAACCACATGCAATGCATCTTCATCCATTGGCTCGTAATCTAAATAAGAATCTTCCTCAAATATTTTTTTATTTTTAAAATAACCAAGACTGTCTGCAAAATCACTAGGTGAGCTTGAATCAAAAAGCTCAGGATAAACTGAAGATTCAAAAGCAACTAAATCTTCCAAATTAAAAACCAAAGATTCATTGTCGTCATGACTGAAAGCGTCAGTTCTTTCGTATGTAGCTGTTTCAAAATCTCTAGACATTCTTATCGCATCACTTGGACATATATCTACACAAAAACCACAATTGTGGCAAGCAGCATAATTCAATGTGTAAACTCTTGGTCTTTTATCTCTGCCCTTTCCTTCAGGTAAGACTTCAATAAGATTGTCTGGACAGGCTTGGGCGCAGAGTTGACAGGCATCACAACGCATCCTGCCTTTTTCATCAATCATCTGAACAAATCTACCTTTCCACCTATGGCCCATCTCTCTATCTTCACCTGGGTATTCAAGAGTGTCGTTCTGTTCAAAATTTCTCAAAAATTTCTCAAAAACTAATCTCAAACCTGAGACTATACCTGTTGCACCTGATCTAACAACAAGAAAAGCAAAAACCAACAATACACAAAACATCAAACCAGTAATTACTGCTGAAATGTTACTAATATTCTCTAATTGCATTTAAGCATCCCTCTCTTTAATTGGTTTTAGTAAATCTTTTGCAAAGAACCAAGCTAAACCGAACATAGCAATCAATATAAAAACTATTGCAGCAATTGAGGTATAAGCACTGTTTTCCAAATGAACAGGCCATAACTGAGGTGTTAACCTAACTGTATTTGCAAAAACAAAAATTCCCGTAAGTAAAAAATTAGCCATTGCAATTGGTATTAATCGCTTCCAACACAACATCATCAATTGATCTACCCTCAAACGCGGTAAAGTTCCACGTAACCAAACAATTATGAAAAATATCAAAAACACTTTTAAACAAAACCAGACAACCGAAGAAAGCGTAATCCCCAAGAATGGAAGTTCAGGGCCGGCATAACCACCTAGATACATAGCTGTAATAATACTTGCTCCAATGAAAATATTTACATATTCAGCTAAAAAGAAAAAAGCCCATCTTAAACCAGTATACTCAGTATGAAAACCACTAACCAGCTCTGATTCTGCCTCAGCTAAATCAAAAGGAGTTCTATTTGTTTCTGCTACAGCGCTTAAGAAGAATATTAAAAATCCCAAAAACTGAGGAACTATAAACCAAATCGGAAAACCTAGACCTCCATAAGCAGTAGCTCCTTCTATTTGAGCATTAATAATATCTCCAATTTTCAAGCTACCAGAAAGTAAAACTATAGACATGATACAGAAAGCCATAGGTATTTCATAACTAACCAACTGGGCTACAGCACGAAAACCAGCAATCGCTGAATATTTATTATTTGAACCCCAAGCAGCTAAAAATATACCCAATTCCCCAAAAGCACCTAAAGCGAAAAAATATAAAATTCCAACATTTAAATCAACAGGTATCAAACCTTTACCAAAAGGTATCAGAACAGCACCCATTAATGCAGGTATAAAACATATGACTGGTGCTAAATAATGAAAATTACGATCAGCGCCCAATGGAACAATACATTCTTTTTGCAATAATTTAAGCCCATCTGCTATTGGCTGAAGTATACCTCTTGGACCTACTCTAGTCGGACCTAGTCTGTCCTGCATAAAAGCTAATATTTTTCTTTCCATTAATGTCGAATATGCTCCAATCAAAAGTAATACGACTAAAATCCCCAAAAGCTTAAGGGTGATGATGATAGTGTTGTACAAACCCATCGGAAGCTCACCAGGTCCACCAAATTTATCCCTTAAATTTAGAAAAAAGTTTCGTATTGAATCAAAAGCAGGCTCCAGACTCCAATAACCAGTTAAAGCCCAAATCTTCCAGGTTGCAAAAAGCACAAATGCAAGAATACCTAAAATCAAAGATATCTTTCCAACAGGCACCCTTCTAACTCGCCACTCTAAAAGCTTCATCTGTCAACCTCTCCAAAAACAGGATCAAAAGATCCTAGGATGGCAATAACATCACCAATTCCCGTGCCATACAAAAGCTCTTTAAGGACAGAAAGATTGCAGAAGGAAGGGGCTCTGTATCTGACCCTATAAGGGAATCTGCTACCATCTGAAACTATATAAACACCCAAATCTCCTCTAGGGGTGTCAGTAACAGAATATATCTCTCCTGGAGGGGGCTTAAAGAAAAATGGCATCTTTTTAATATGTGGACCGTCAGGCATGCCATCTAAACACTGCTCTATAATCTTCAAAGATTCACCCATTTCTTTATATCTACAGTACCATCTTGAATATGTATCTCCCTTATCGTGTGTAATAACATCAAAATCAAATTCATCATAAGCAGCAAAAGGCCTGTCTTTTCTCAAATCTCTTTTCACTCCTGATGCCCTTAGTATCGGACCCGTAACACCATGCTTAATTAACAATTCAGGAGTGGATTTTCCAACACCAATAATCCTTGTACGGAATATCTCATTGCCCTCCACAAGATTCCACATCTCCTCATAAGCAGGCCTGAAGCCTGTAATAAATTTTCTGAATTCCCTTTCTATAGGGATTGTTATATCTAAACGAACACCACCATATCTTATGTAATTAAAAGTAATCCTTTGTCCAGAAAGAAGCTCCAATAAATATTGTGCTATTTCTCTTTGCCTAAAGGCAAAAAAGAAAGGAGTTAAAGCTCCAAGATCCAAACCTAATGTTCCATAAAACAACAAATGGCTAGCAAGTCGATTTGTCTCTAAAGCTAAAACCCTTAACCATTGCGCCCTTCTTGGGACTTCTAACTCCATCAATTCCTCAACAGGTAAAGTTAAAGCCATATTGTTTGACATTGCACCAAGGTAATCCATTCTGTCGGTCAATGGCAAAGCACCCATCCATTCTCTATTTTCTGATATCTTCTCGACACCTCTATGTAGGTAACCAATTATTGGAACAACATTCTTAACAATTTCACCTTCAGTTTCAAGCAAAATTCTAAAAACACCATGCGTTGAGGGATGCTGTGGACCCATATTAAGCCAAAATCTATCTTCAGATTCTTTTTCAAGCAATGTGCCTGTTTGAGTGGTTAGAAAGTCTGTTGGATCGCTCATTAGCTTTCTATTACCTTTAATTTATCATCTGAATCTGGATCAATAATTGAAGAGTTCAAAAGATTTCTGTCTGGAAGGTTCTGTAAGTCTTCTGCTTCCTCATAGGCCCAAATCGGCTTTATATCTTTAAAGCCACCTAACGGATACTCTTTCTTTAAAGGGTGCCCTTCCCAATCGTCAGGAAGCAATATCCTTCTCAAGTCAGGATGATCAGTAAACTTTAACCCAAACATATCAAAAGCTTCTCTCTCATGCCAATCAGCAGCAACGAAAACAGAAGTAGCCGAAGGAGCAACCAAAGATTCAAAAGGTATCAATGACTTCAATGTTATCCAATAAGAATTATCTACACTATGAAGTTGGTAAACAATCTCCAAACCCTTTGATTTTTGATTACAAGTCAAATCATGTAGCATATTAAATTTTAGATCCTTATCATTCTTAAGAAAAGACAAGCATTCCAAAATTTTTGATCTATCTAAAACAAATATAAGCTGACCTCTTATTTCAGCATAATGATCAAAAAAAGGTTTCAACTTTTTAAGGAAAAGCGTTTTGTTATGCAACACGATCGGAAATTATTTTCTCCTTTTCAATTTTTTCTTGTAGTCTTGTTATGGCGTAAATTAAAGCTTCTGGCCTAGGGGGGCACCCAGGAACATAAACATCAACAGGTACAACCTGGTCAACTCCATTCACAACAGAGTAAGCATCTTTGTAAATGCCTCCAGAATTAGCACAAGAACCCATTGATATAACATATTTTGGCTCAGGCATCTGGTCATAAAGTCTTTTGAGCAATGGGGCCATCTTGTAAGTCACAGTCCCAGAAACAATCATTACATCAGACTGTCTAGGGCTTGCTCTAAATACAACGCCAAGTCTATCAACATCATATTTTGTATCTCCAATTGACATCATCTCTATAGCGCAACAAGCTAAGCCAAAAGTCATAGGCCATAAGCTATTTTTTCTACACCAACCGAGTAAATCATCTAATTTTGCTAACATGTAAGGTTCTTGACTCATAAATTCAAACTCCTAATTCCTGTCCCATTCCAAACCACCTTTTCTCCAAACATAAACAAAAGCCAATATCAAAATAAAGAAAAAAGTAATCATCTCAAAAAATGCTGGCCAACCGGTTGTGAAAAGAAGATTCCTAAAACTCACAGCCCATGGCAGGAAAAAAACCAATTCAATTTCAAACAAAAGAAAGATAACAGCAATAACAGCAAATCGAAAATTAAAAGGTATATCAGCATCTGCATGGGGATCATTACCACATTCATAGGTACTTAATTTTGAAGGAGATGGAAATCTCCCTCCAGTGATCTGATTCATAAAAAGAGAAATTACACCAAAGCCTATAGCCCCAAAGAAAAACAGTAAAACTGTTGAAAATTGGGTGGTTGCCTGAAAATCATCAACCATAACTTCAATAATATAAAATGCAGCTTTTCATAATGGACGTTTGATAAATTCTAATCATTTTTTTTAATTCTTTCAACACCTAAACCTTTCATTAGTTTTTCAAAATCTTCTCTATCTATTGACTCTTTTTCTAATAGGATATTAGCCAAGCCATCCAAGGCATCTTTATGTTCCTTCAATAATTTTTCAGCATTATTTTGTGAAATTGTGATAAATGACAAAACCTGTCGATCCATCTCTTCCTCCATGGCATCTGAATGATTTGCCTGCATAGACAACCCTCTTCCTAAAAATGGAGCTTGATCGTACTCGTAATCTACCGGTCCTATCTTTTCACTCATTCCCCAGTTTCTCACCATCGATCTCGCAATACTTGTAACTCTTTTTATATCCGAACTTGCACCATTTGTAATTTCATTAAATGTAATCTTCTCAGCTGCACGTCCAGCAAGACAGATTGTCATTTCATCCATAAGTTCTTTTTTTGTTTTAAGAGCTTTATCTTTTTCATCTTCTGAGTCAGTATTCCACACGTAACCAAGAGCTTCAGCTCTTGGAATTATGGTAATCTTATGAACTGTTGATCCAAGAATGTAAGAAACAATGGCGTGACCTGACTCATGCCAAGCAACAGTTTCTTTTTCTTTTTGAGAGATCATCAAAGATTTTCTTTGTGGACCCATTGCAACTCTTTCAACAGCTTCAGCAAGATGTTCTTGCTTAATTTTTTTTGCCTTTACCCTAGCAGCAAGTAACGCAGATTCATTAAGTAAATTTTCCAAATCAGCACCTGAAAAACCAGGTGTTCTTTGAGCTATATGCTTTAAACTTATACCTTTTTCGAAAGGCTTTCCTGAGGAATGAACTTTTAATATATCCTCTCTTGAGCCAACTGTGGGGAGATTCACTTTAATTTTTCTATCAAATCTACCTGACCTTATTAAAGCTGGATCAAGTATGTCAGGCCTATTTGTAGCTGCGATAACAACAATATTATCGTGAGATTCAAAACCGTCCATTTCTATCAAGATTTGATTCAAAGTCTGCTCTCTTTCATCATGTCCGCCACCCATTCCTGCTCCACGCTGCCTTCCAACAGCATCTATTTCATCCAAGAATATAAGTGCACTTCCAGCTGCTTTTGCTTTCTCGAATAAACTTCTCACTCTTGAAGCTCCTACACCAACAAACAACTCCACAAATTCACTTCCACTAGAAAGGAAAAAGGGGACTTTTGCCTCTCCGGCAACAGCTTTTGCAAGCAATGTTTTACCGCAACCAGGTGGACCTGTTAGCAAAACTCCTTTAGTTGGTTTTGCTCCTAATTTTTTAAATGGTGCTGGATTCTTTAGAAAAGAAACAATTTCTTTCAATTCATTTTTTGGCTCATCAAGCCCAGCTACGTCTTTAAACTTTGTTTTTGTTTTCTCTCCTGTGATTGACTTCGCCTTTGATTGCCCAAAAGATGTTGGATCTCCACCTCCACCCATTTTCCTCAAAAGAAGCACAAAGATCAGAACAGTGATGCCTATAGAAAGTGCAAACCATACAAAAGGATTTATGTTTTCTCCCCAACCTGGAGGTTTAACCTGAACATTTGAGACTTTTGAGTTGATATTTTCAAGCAACGAATCACTTAGTATGACTCTGGAAATGTAATTCTGATCTTCTTCAAAAACTTTATAACTAACGGAGCTTGATCCAGTATCAATTTGAACCTCTTCGATAAATCCACCTTCCAAGGAAGAAACAAACTCACTCTGCGTTGTTTCTTTTGACTGATCTGTCAAACTAAAAAACAAAAGAGTAGTCAAGAATAAAAAAAACAATATAAATAAAGACCTGGGAGAAGGCTGATGAACACTACGTTTATTTTTTTTCATATATCAATTGAAAAATATATTCTAATCAATCACCAATATAAAAAATATTATTTTTAGCTATTTGAACCTTGAACCACGGTGGCCCCTGTATCATTACAGTATCTTTTGACTGGCCTTCTTTTATTATTCTTTCAAGTGCTCCACGAGGGGCTGTAACGCCAATTGAATACAACCAATTTTTTATAACCCTTAATGCAACCGCGGGTGGCAGTTTCAAAACCTCACGATTAAGACCTTTGTCGTTTAAATAAATTCGAAGTAGATCATTTGAAACCATGTTCAAAGATTGATTTTCTTCCGATAAGATTTCCAAACTTGTTAATGGCCCTTTAGGCCAATACCTCCCCCAAGCCTTCTTAAGCTCTGGAATCACGCTCTTTCTCAAAGACGCCCTGATTAAATCATTCTGATTAGATGGATCCTCATACCAATCAATATTATTTTCTGAAAGATATTTTAAAATTTGAGATTTCCTAATCCCTAATAACGGCCTAATGAAAAAATCCCTTCGTACTGGGATTCCCTTTAATCCTTCAAGGCCCATACCTCTCCCTAACCTTATAAGTAAAGTTTCTAAATTGTCATCCAGATTATGTCCAGTAGCAACCTTGTCGAATTCATTTTTTTCAACAATTTTCTGAATTGCATCATATCTATCTCTTCTCCATGTATCTTCTGGCCCATTACCTTTAAAGCTATTTTTCGAAGAGATGATATGCAAATTTATATTATGCTTTGATGAAAAAACCTCAACATGAGATTGCTCTTTTTCTGAATCAGGTCTTGAATGATGGTTAAAGTAAAAAGCCTCAACATGAAAACCAGTGTGATTTGAAAGTTTTTTTAAAATTGAAAGCAATGCAGTTGAATCAGGTCCGCCTGACCAAGCAACCAACACTTTCTCATCAGGACCTATTAATTTTTTTTCATTAATAAAAACACTAATTTTTTTTAAAAGATGATTCATAAAAATTTAAGCAAATAGCAGCGCTCGGATTTGAACCGAGGACCTTCCGGGTATGAGCCGGACGCTCTAACCAGCTGAGCTACGCTGCCGGAATTGGGTGCGGGGGCAGGATTCGAACCTGCGACCTTCGGGTTATGAGCCCGACAAGCTACCACTGCTCCACCCCGCGTCAGAATAGCCCAATTCTATCTCAATAAACATACTTCCACCTATAAAATTATTAGGAATGGCAAAGAACATTGAGCACAAATATGACTTTCTTAGAGTCATGATAAGGAAACACGTAATCAAATTTACAAGCAATCCGCCAAAAGAATTTGTTGCTCTTTTTCCTGAAAACTCACTTGAATCTGTGAAACAGCTTCTGGGCGATTTCATATTTGGTGTTTTTTCATCTTTTGATAAAAGCTTGATATCAATGAGAGACAACCAGGTAACTGAATTAATTAAAAGAAATTTTGATTACTGGATCGAAAAAGATATAGATCCATCAAATATCGATAAAGCTTTTTGGAAATGTGTAAAGTCATTTAAAAAACTACTTTCTGAAAATGAAAAAAACTTTTTTGACCAATACATTAAAAAAGAAAAACTTGAAATAATCTTTAATGAAACTTTAAAAAAATACCATTCTGTATTTAGAGAACATTTTGAAAGACAGGTAGCCGAATTATCACTTTTAAAAAATATTTCAGAAATAACAAATTCACCTGAAGACTTATCAGAAATATTCTTAGACAAACTTTATGAAGCTTTAAGTGCTGATTATGCAGTGCTCTTCTACAACAACAACAATAAGGAAATTAAATTGGAAAAAAATCCAGATCATTTTTTAAAATTCTCCAAGAAAACTGCGGAAACACTTATCTCTCAATCGAATACACATGATCCAGAGTTGCTTGAATCATTATTAAAAATATTTCAAGAAAAAAAACATCAAAACAATCTGAGCCCTTTCGATTGGTCTGAAATTTCTAAGATTTCGAAAAGCAACTTTCCAGAAGGCCTTTTTCAGTTTCCAAAAGAGCCTAAGGCAATAGTTCAAGACATTAATCCGAAAAGCATGATAATGACACATCTTTTCGAAAGGGGAACACGCGTAGGCTTTCTTTGCCTAATGAGATCAACATCTGCCTCTTTCAACAATAGGGATAATACCTTCTTTGAGGTAGCGTCAAAAGATTTTTCAAGAATACTTGAAAATAAAAATCTCCAAGAAGAGTTACGGCTCCTCGCTCAAACAGACAGCTTGACAAACCTACTTAACAGGAGAAGATTTTTTGAACTTGGAAACATAGAGCTAGAAAGATCGAAAAGGTATAAAAATAAATTTAGCATAATGATGCTTGATGTTGATAACTTTAAACAAATTAACGATACATACGGACATCAAATTGGCGACGAAGTCCTTAAAGAGCTTGCGTCATACATTCAAAAAAGATCCAGAGCAGGTGATCTAGCAGGAAGATACGGCGGTGAAGAATTCATGGTCCTTCTCTTGGAGTCAGATTCAAGCAACACACAGAAAGCAGCACTAAAGCTTTTAAAACAAATTGAAAACATAACAATTCAAGTGAATGATGAAGAGTCAATCAACTTTACAGCTTCAATTGGAGTTGCAACATACCCTAAAGATGGGGAAACGCTAAATGAGATCATATCAGTTGCAGATGAATGCCTATATGCTGCAAAAACAGAGGGCAAGAATTGCGTGAGGGCAAAAAGATGAAAAGATTTGATATATTGTCACAATTAATCAAATGTCTTTCAAGAATACTGGATGAAATTGAAGGCCATACAAGTTCTCATGCTCAAGGTGTTGCCAATTCTTCAATAAGCTTTGCTGATGAATTTGGCTTTACCTTGAAAACTCAAAGAAGTCTTTATTATGCTGCATTGCTGCATGACATCGGAGAAACTACACTTCCGCATTCAATACTGTACAAAAATGGCCCATTGCTACCAGCTGAAAGGAAAAAAATCGAAAGCCACTCTGTTGTGGGGTACAAAATTGTTAAAAACATACCTTCAATGACTGAGGTTGCTGGTCTCATCAGGCACCATCATGAATCTTGGGATGGGACAGGATACCCTGATCAATTAATGATGGGTGAATTCACAAGAGCAAAACAAATCTTAGCAATTTGCGACCTAAATGATACTCTTAGCAGAGAAAGACCCTATAGGCCAAAAAGAACGAATGAAGAAATAGAAAATATACTTAATGAATCCAAAGGGACAAGGTTTCAACCAGACATGGTTGAAAAATTTATTAAATTTAAAAACAATACAAACATTAAAAAAAACTCCTTAAAAAAAATAAATGAAATAAAAGATTCCGGTCAGGAGTTGTCTGATTTTGAATCTCAGGCTTACCTCTTGGCGATATCTGTTGTTTTTTCAAATTTAATAGGTGAAAAAATTCCATTTTTAGCAACCCACCCTAGCAAGGTTGCATTGCTTTCCGTAAAGCTAGGTGAAGCTATAGGAATGAATAAAAATGAACTTTTTGAAATGAAAATTGCAGCATTCTTGGGTGATATTGGAATCCTTGCACAAGATGAAAAAATCTACATGAAAAAAGATAAATTAAGTCCGGAAGATATTGAAACAATTAACAATCATACGCTAATAGGAGAGAGGGCAACGAGTGAGATTACTAGCCTTCCTAATGTTTCCAAAATAATCAGAAACTACCACGAGTCTTGGGATGGTTCAGGTTATCCAGATGGTATTAAAGGCAGCAAAATACCTTTGGCAAGTAGGATATTGAGGGTTGCTGATACATATGTTGCATTACAACATGATAGACCTTATAGAAAAGGAAAACAAAGAACAGAAATAACAGAATCTATAAATACTTATTTAAAAAACATAGCTGACCCATCACTGGTCAATACACTAATGGAGATCATGAAAAATTAAATGAGCTTATTTGGATCTGACATAATTGAAACATTCCAGAAAAAAAGGATAAAAAGATTGGCTGTTTCAGGAGATCCTTTTTGTAGGATGTTTTCTGAATTTAGTGATTCAGGTATAAATTTATTCTCAGCAAATAAAGACAAAATGTGCTATGAACTCCACACCTATCTACTAACAGCAAAAAAGCCAATAAACTTCAGCGGCGCAACAATTTCAAAAATAGCAAAAGAAAAACCCATATTAAAAAATGGCACCTACACAAATATAGAAAAAATACTAAACAACATGGAAAGTGGAAGCATATCTAAAGGCTTAACTTTAAATTCATTGCTTATAGCTATCAATAACTGGGAGCAATCAAATGAAGACTGGAAGGATGTTTATGAAAGGATTGGAAATTGGAACCTACAAAGATACCAAATGTTTTCAGAAAGTTATCAAAGTTTTGTTTTAAATGAAAACATATCAAAAATAGCAGAATGCTTTACATTTGATGGAATATTCATCAATATGTATGAAACACCAAAAGAAACCAGGTTGTCACTTATTGCAAAAAAACTTGGCTACAGGAAAGAAAATCATGAAAGTGACTTTCTTTCAGAACTTTCTGCTTTCTGGAAAAACGAAGGCTCTATACTTCCAAATCTTTACATATTATGCTCAAAAGAAAAAGAAATAATTATTGAGAAAAATTTTAAATTTGCATCAGGGCTAAGGAAGAAAAATATTATTATTGAAGGAGAAGAAGCACTATGGATGAAAACATAAAAATCGCTATATCATGCGATCATGCAGGAAAAGAATTATCAAATTACATAATCAAAAAATTAAATAAAAAATTTTTATTCACCAATATGAATCCACCTTCTGGAAAGTCGGTTGACTATCCTGATTATGCCCATGAAGTTTGCAACAGTATAAATAAAGGTAATGTTGAATACGGCATACTGGTTTGCGGCAGCGGCATTGGAATGTCAATGGCTGCAAACAGGCATAAAAACATAAGGGCAGCAAGGGTTCATGATCAGAATTCAGTAATAATGACCAGGAAACATAATGATGCAAATGTGTTATGCCTGGGTGAAAGAATGATAGATAAAGATAAAGCAGTAGAATTGGTTAAACTCTTTCTTGAAACTGAATTTGAAGGAGGCAGGCATCAAAAAAGAATTAATAAAATTGAATTAGACTGAATACGAAATGAAGAAATTATTAGAAAAAATATTTGCAAACTTTAAGCAACACAAACAGCAGAAAGCACCAGAAAAAATATCAAAAACACAAAAAAAAGCATACAAAAACAAAATGCTTGATTTTAGAAATTCTGGCAATATAGTATGCTCAGAACAAAAAGTTATCAACTTCATACAGGCTAAAATACAAAAAAACAAAAACACAAAAAAAAGCAAGGAAATAATTGAAATATTATCTAGAGATGGTTGTCTGCAGAGATTCTCAGTTAAAGGCAAGCCATATGTATACATAAAGTTTTAAATGGATAAAAATAAAAAAAACTGGATGTATGTCATGATTGTTGGATTATGTTCTGGGTTATTGTTTTCACTTGTAATTTGGGGAATAATCCAACTATCTTCCATTTTTAAAACTCAATAAGATATAATAGCACCTTAAGTTATGTCGATTAAACAAAAAAAAGTTGCTCTTTCTAGAAAGCTAGGGATGAATGTTGTTGGGACTCATCGCGATCCCCTTGCAAGAAGAAAACATCCTCCTGGCCAGCATGGAACAAACATGAGAAGGAAAAAATCTAGTGATTACAAAGTAAGGCTTTTGGAAAAACAAAGGCTTAGAGCTATTTACAATCTGAAAGAAAGAAAGTTTGCTAGCTATGTAAGGGAGTCCAAAAACAAAAAAGGATCTTCTGAGCAAATACTAATGCGATTACTTGAATCCAGATTAGACACAGTAGCTTTAAAAAGTGGCTTCGCAAGAACACAAAGAGAAGCTAGGCAA
>CEVA01094180.1_pt1 | contig 42929 bp, 45 predicted proteins | sample 361521 | NCBI WGS metagenome assembly CEVA01 (sample SAMEA2622823, study PRJEB7988) | marine metagenome | isolation source: saline water (ENVO:00002010), including | reverse complement strand
GTTCCATGAAGACGGGACACCAACATTCATGGAGCTTGTGGCTCCGCTCAATGGCAGGCAGGCACAGTGGGAGAGGGTTAGAGACGCATTCGCCAAGCGACGGCAGGCTTGGATTGAGGAGTCTCCTACTAGTCGGCCCTCGGTTAAAGTCCAAGCCTCCATGTCCCTTCTTGAAGCGGAGAAGGCAATATCCGAGGCATTGGATAAGACATTTGAAAACAAAGAGCTTGGGCTTGGCCCGATGAAGCGACTCTTTCACGATATTATTTTACCAGCGGCTGAGTCAACAGGGCAGGACGTTAGGGTTCACATGGTGGGGCGGAACAAGAAGTCAATGCTGTCTGATGTCGCTGGCCTTTACTTCAATAACAACATATTCCTCACGCCACTGGATTATGCAGACCCGGTTCAGAGTTATAATGTTTTAATACATGAGTCCATCCATATGCTCACTGATGGATTTGCCCGCGACCATGAAAGCGGCAAGCAGAAGTGGGTGGAGATGGAGAAGGTGTTCAACAAGGCCAAGGAGGTCGCCGGGAAGGAGCATATTAAATACGCCGACGGGACTCAGGTGAAGGTTAGCGAGGCGTTTGAGTATCAGCTTTCCAACATGAAGGAGTTCGTTGCCCATGCTTTTGAGCATAACGAGTTCCAGCAGTGGCTGGCTAATGTTGTGTACGAGGATGGCGCAGCAACCAAGACCGCACTTGAGTGGTTCGTCCATGCAATCAAGGGAGCCTTTGCAAGGCTGGGTATTTCTGTCAGTAATGAGTCAACCCTGCTTGATGAAGTTGTCAAGCAGACATATAAGGCACTCTCCACTAGGCCCATTGAAACCATGCAGACAGCCCCGCTTGCGGATGCGGTGATTCCTATGATTGGGTGGGCAAATCAATTCGTGTTGTTTGATGAAGCGAGGGGAGGGAAAGAGTTCCAGTACGTCACCCATTCACCCGAGGCGAAATCCGGGGACGCTCAAATAGAAGCAGATAAAGGACTCTTGGACAAGGGACTATTCGGGGAAGCCCATAGCATATATGGGACGAAGGAGTTTCAGTACGATGACTCACTGAGTAACCCTATGGGCACTATGTACGACTTGGGTTATCGGGACGTCTCGACCGTTGAAACCCCGGAAGTTGCCAAGCTGAAGGGCATGACGTTTAAGTCATGGATTAGCAAGCTATCCTACACCAAGGTTCCAGACCCAAGCCCTGAGGAGCAGCTTAAACATATCAATTATATATTGGATGTAATGAAGGAGAAGGAAGACCTTGCCTTGGCGAGAGCTACCTCCCTCGCTGAGGAAGAAGGGCCAGACGTAGAGCCGATGGCATACTTTGAGGACGAGCTAAAAAATATTATAGAGAGCGGGGAAGGGCTTCAATGGATGAAGCGATTGGTGGCCTTAGTTCTTGGGACGAGGGGCAGTTTAAGGGATAAGTTAACGGCAGGCCCTTGGAGCCTTGTGCCTTGGCGGGTGCGGACTGATGTTGTGGGGTTCCATGAATTGAAGGCTCAAGTTGAGCATGAGAAATCCAATCTGGAGGCTATATTAGAGTACCCGGGCACTATGTCGCCTGAACTAGAGGAGTTTTACAAGGCCAAGCCCAAGGCGCAGGAAGAAGCGGAAATTGATGAGCTTATTGCGTCTGCCATTGATGAATTGGAAGCCAAACTTCAGTCGGGCGTCATCGCCGAGGATGACATAAGTGATGCGTTAGCTGGATTCGAGGATACTCCGGGGACTGCTGATTTAATCCAAGAGAAAAGCAGGATAGATATACTACCAGAAGCAGAAAAGAAGCTGCTTTCCGGCATGGTGACTCAGTGGCAGAATGCAGTTCTGACGAGTGCTATGGATTTGTTTATGCGTATGCTTAATGTCGCTCTTCCCAGAATAAAAAACCCCAAGCGACCTAAGCATTTGGCACACCTTCCACCGCCTTCAAAAGAGTTGTTTGATGCTCCGCCCAGTTTGGACGTTGTTAAGCTAGAGGAGAAGACACAATATTGGGAGGCCAAATCCACACCAGAGAAGTCACGCCGCCAAATCCAGAGAGGCTTAGATGAAGAACACTGGGGACACCTAGCAATGAGGAGGGTATGGGAAATGCTTTTGCAACGGAAAGTCTGGACACCAAGCCCTAAAGTGGAGTTCCTGCCCCCTCAACTCCAACCTCACTATTTAACACTAACGGTGGAAGGCAGCCCGGAGTCAGTGCAGATAAATAGAGAGATGTTTAATGAACAATTTCAAAACGTAATTATGCCACTCCTTCCGGACGACTTGAAACGCCAACTGCTTTGGATGCGGGGCCAAGCGGGCGGGAGACGGGCAGCCTTTGATACGATAATAAGTATATGGGCATTACTTTTCGCGAGCATGGGTAAACAAGTTATGAAGGATGTTTACTCTCAATACCCAGAGACGCTTGGTCAGGAGGTAGACCTGACAGTCAAGGCATTACGCGGGGTAGTAAGAAAGATTCAGGGGCGTCTTAGTGGGCCATTCGGGATACGAGAGGAAATCTCTCTTTCCGAGTCCAGAAGGCATACCCGCATTAACGTCAGTGACCCGAACATAACGCCTGAGTCAGCAGTCGCTGCCGCTGAACAGGTGATGGAGCCAGCCCCGGAGAAGGAAAGCCAGATGAGCTGGTGGGAGAGGTTCTATAAGGGAGTTATCTCCAAGTCCCGGGTGTTTGGCGTGGCAGAGCGCAAGGTTCTGGAGTCAAGAAACTACAGCGGTGCCCCGCTTCTTGCCACAGAGGAGAACCATGAGCTACTTAACGGTGCCCCACAAAAGGCCCAGCATAAGAACGACCAGTTCAATGCAGCCATCAAGAGCATCATTGGAAGGGGCTCTAAAATTGAGAAGGATTTCAATACTTACCTGTTCCTTCACCGCACCCATACCCGCTTGGCCAAGCAGGAAGAGCTGGACATGAGGAGAAGGGAGATACTTGACTCCGTTGGGATAGAGGTAAATGCGGACGGCACAATCAAGGAGACGGAGGAAACTGAGAGGATGCTGGAGAGGCTGTCCAGTGAGGAGAGAATTGAGCTGGTGACACTGATGGTTTCCAGTAAGAAGGTTGCAGAGTGGAACAATAACTCAGTCTTGAAGGGCCTGTCAGGGCTGAGGAGCAAGCTTGGCGAGGAGAAGATGGAGGAATTTAAGAGGGCCAAGGATGTCTATAACGACTTCCTCTCTGAGTCGCTCTTTGGCCTTGTCGAGTCTGGCAGGATTAACATGAACGCCTACCTGAAGATACTTGATTCAAGTGACTTCTATGCCCCGTTCTATGTGGCCCAGTATTTCAACATAAAGGACAAGAGCCTTCTGGAATATATCAAGGGAATCCAGAGCCCGGACTTCAGGCTTGTCCCGCTGATGGATGCTGCCCGGTTCAAGATTTATACCTCAATGATGGCCGCTGAGTATAACAAGTTTGGCCTTCTTCTTACCAAGCTCGCAGAGATAGACACGCAGGGCGTGGAGATACAGGAGTTCAGTGCAGAGAGGGAGCCGAGCGATGCTGTAATAGAATACAATAAGAGCATAGATGACGCCATCGCCGTGGCCAAAGAGAAGCTGGAAAATGCCAAGAGTCAGGTGACTCGTGATAAAATATCCTCAGAGATTGCCGACTTGCAAAGGAAGATGAGGATGGCCGGAAAGAAGGCTATTCCAGAGGGCTGGGAAACGATTGAGGTATATGTGGAAGGGTACAGGCACACCTATATTATGAAGGAGGAGGTGGCCAGTGTCCTCAAGTATGATGGCGGAGTTGCCAAGTCCGGCCCAACCCTGTTTGCAGAGTTTGCATCAGACACATTCAAGATGGGTGCCACAGGGCTGAACGTATTCTTCCAGACATTCAATGCCCTGTTGGTAGACCCTCTTCGTCTCGCTACTACGTCACGCTACGGGCTTGGCCTGAAGGATTTCAAGTATGGTGTCCCTGTTAACTTTGCCATGCAGTACCTTCGTGGTTTTGCTGCCAGCCTGTGGGCTAATGTTCCTCTGTCCCGTGGCTTGCTGCAAAAGGACAAGCTGCTGGGCAGGATGATGGGCCAGCCTGAGCTGTTGGTTCAGGAGTTCATTGACTCTGGTGCCGCAGGCTCAACCATCAGTGACTATCTGCAAAGGGAGAAGGTACGTAATCCGGTTAAGAAGCATAAGGGTTGGCGTGGAACCCTTGACCCACTGTTTGAGGCTGGCGGGCTTGTGAGAGACAAGCTCAATACCGTTGGCAAGATAATGGAATATACCGCCAAGCTCGCTGGCATGAGGCGCGGGCTTGACATAGATGGGGCCATCAAGTTGAGGGAGAAGATGGACAATACGGAGGATGGGCCAGCCCTGTATGCCATGCAAAGAGAGCTGGCCGCCAAGATGCGTAAGATTGCCATTGAGGTACGCAACTACGTGGGCTCGCCTGACTTTGCCAGACGGGGAACAATTACTGATGCCATGCGCCTTAACCTTGTGTTCATGTTCTTTAATGCGCGTGTGCAGGGCGTGGAGCGGGACATGAAACGATTGTCTGATGCGTTCAGGGTTGGCAATGACAAGGATGCCGCCAAGTTGGGGGCCAAGACTATATTCAGGCTCTCATCCTTGGCCGCTGTTCCTACGATTGCCTTTTGGGCAATGAACAGAAGAAAGGATTACGATGAGGACTATGATGAAATTAGCCCAGAGGACAAGAGGCACTACTTCCATATACCACTTGACTCATTCTTTACTCACCCTTGGACGGGGGAGAAGGTTCGCGAGTATATCCGCATCCCTCGCCGGGAGACTTACGGCATGGTGTCAATGCTCATTGAGAAGGGCCTCGACCATTTCTACAAGAAAGACCCGAAGGCTGTAGAGGAGATGATTGCCGCCACGATGGAGAACCTCATGCCGATTAACGTGCAGTCTGCCGAGGGCGGGCTGGAACTAGACCCGGCGGGGAGATTCCAGAGCATCCTTTCCAGCCTTAACCCGGTCTTGAAGACCCCGATGGAGCTGGCCTCCAACATGAACTTTTACCACCACTCGCCTATCCTTAGCAGGGAGGCAAAGGCAGCTCCATCAGTAGAGCAATACTACAATAATACACCACAACTGTATCGTAAGTTAGCCAAGGTTCTGGGTGGCTCGCCGCTGATGTGGGGGCATGGGCTTCGCGGATTTACCGGGGGCATGGTTACTCAGTTCATCCCAGAGGAGCCAGTAGCGGGACGCTCGCCACTGATGAGCAGCCCATTTACAGCACCAGCCAAGCGTCTGTTTCGCTCCAAGTTCATTGCCCCAACTGAGGGCATGAGGGAAATGGAGCAGTTTGCGGAGCAGGAGGCTGGTATTGCCCTGCATAGAAAGAGGCTGGTGGATAAGTTCTGGGGGGAGACGCACGACTTGGCCCCAAGGGATAGGGCTAGGGCTGCGATGGATATGCTGCGGGCTATGCCGCAAACACATGATACGCTGCTGGTTAAGCGTGCCCTTGTGCAGAGGTTTAGGGATTTGAATTTGAGTCGTGAAGAGAAGATGTTGAAGTCACTGCCAGTGAATGCCCGGTCGGCTTGGTTGATTAACAAGCTGAGTTCCATGCCCGTTGATGAGAGAACGGAATACTGGCAGGGATTGGTTGGGAAGAGAATTGTAACACAGGGCGTTGCCGCCCAGATGATTAGGGAGCTGCGCCCCTATGGCGGGGCGCAGTCCCTATTCCCTACTAGCCCATGAGGGTTAGTTTTATTTTCTTTTGTTTTTCCTTTAGCTCAAGCCATTCTGCTTTGGCCTTCTTTCCCTTGTCCCCAACCCAGTTATTGGCTGGGGGGCCTGAGAAGTGCCGTCCCTTGAGGGCGGCCATTTCCTCCTCTATCAGCTTTAGCTTTTGCGTTGCCTCCCATACAGTTGGGGCCTTCCTTGACTGTGCTTTCTCTTGAATCAAGGACTTGGGCACAAAGAGTCCCTGCCATCCGTTGCGGATGGACTGCTCGATAGACTCCAGTGCTCCCTCTAGTCCCCAGTCTGCCATTTCGCGCCACTTGCGCTCGACGGACATGGCCTTCAGCGGAACCCATTTGTTCTGTGCCCTGTACTTGGTGTACTCCTCCCATGCTATGCGGAACTTGTCGTCCTGAAGCACGGGGGGCAACTCAGGGTCGCCTTCGTTCTTGGCCTTGTCTTTCCAGTATTTTACATACTGCCTGTCGCTGTCCGCCTCCTTTATTGCGAGGGACTGCCATTTCTCCCAGCTTCGCACCTTCATGTCAGCATCAATCCAGTTCACTTCTGTCATCATCCTGTCGATGATTGCATCGAACCTGATTGCATCAATCCCGAGATTTCTGGCTACGCCATCCTTCTCTATTTTTGACATTGGCCTGAGCTGGGGTGAGTTCCTTTTCCAACAGTCTGCCTTTACCCATTCCCAGACAGCACAACTGCCTGCGTCTTGGGACTGGAGCCAGACCATCTCAAGGTCGTCCATCATATATAGACAGTTCTTGTACCATACGGTCGGCGTTCTCCTTGGCATTTCTGTATTCCTCCATTGCTGTTTTCCATCGCCTTGCCTTTCTGACAAGCTCAGACTCGCTAGAGGGAAGCAATTGGAATGCTTCCCTGACGTTCTCGAATCCAACGCGATAGTTCTTGTCTGTTTGCATCCTTGTGTGGTGCCTGACCTTGGCATACAGGATTGTTGAATGGTCGCGGTTTATTATTCTACCCAGCCCTATATTGCTGAATAGCCCGGTATCCATGAGAAGGATTATTACATAGTGTCTTGCGTTCACGACAGGCTCCTGTCTGCAAGCACTCATTATGACATCTGCATCTATGCCGCTCCATTGTGTAACAATGTCAAGCGTGGCACAGATAAGAGCCTGTTCTTCTTTGTTAGCTGCTTTTAGCATTATGTACTCCTTGTGATAAATAGGGGCGGGGCACAATATGCACCCCGCCCCGGGTTGTCCCTGAGGTTCCTTAGAAAGGAGCTTCAGTTGGGGATTCCTCTAAAGCAGTAGCGATGGAAACCTTGAGTCCCCAATATTTGTCGCCCTTCTTCAGTTTCTTCCCGTCTTTTTGAGCCTCATTCAGCCACATTGCAACCTGTAATTTCTGTCCGGATGGTATATCCTTCTCGAATGTAAGGGTGCCCTTGTATAGCGGCTGGGTTTCGGTTGTCTTGTCGTCGTTGAGAAAGGCACCGCCATCCCCAACTTCCTCGTATTTGTACTTCACTTTGGCTTCAGCCATCAGCTTTCCTCCAGTATGTTGTTGTGTGTCCCTGTTTTATTTGAGCAGAGAGGAGGACGGACAACTCTTCCTCCGCCTGCTCCTTGGAAACCTTTCTCTCTTCTTGATATAGCTTGAGCAGCTTGCTGTATGAAATGGTGCAGCATTCAGACAGCTTCTCCTTGGGTAGGTCAATCATCTCAAGGATGTCGCCAACAGAGTCGAGCTTCTTGCTGCCCTTTCTGGTACACTTGCGATACCCGTCAATCTCGTTGAACTCCTTGGCCTTCTCGCTGACGGCATCAATCCAAGTCTTGAGTGCGTCAGCAACTGCCTTGAACTTGCCCATTGTGGCAGGGTCTTTTACCTCAGCCAGATTCATGTCTTCTGGGTATTCAAGCCCGCCAGACATTATCATGGCTGAATCATTTAGCGCGGTACATCGCAGCCTATGGGCACACCATCCACAGTAGTCGCATGGCTTGGGTGCCTTGGTTGGGTTCTCGCACTTCTTCACGGTGTCGAAGACTTCCTTCTCTGCCTCCTCCCGGGTTATGGTGTAGGCGTGAACCTTCTTCAGGGCCGAGTAGAGGAGGTGAATGTTCATCTCCTTGTATCCGTTCTTCTGCATCAGCCCGAGGGCATACACGGCCATCTGGGGGCCGTAGTTGCGCTCCTGCTGCCCAGTCTTCAGGTCGAAGAGGCTATTCCTGCAATAGGCGTCAGCATGGCCGAACGTCAGTTCCTTGCCGTTCATCGCTACCGTCACCCTTGACTCAATAATAACCTCATCTGGATAGGGCTGAATTATGTCCCCAATGTAATCTGCTGCCCACTGGACTTCAGGGTCGAGCCCCTTATAGTCCAAGGGCGTGGGGCTACTCAGGCGGTTCATGTATTCAGCCAGTTCCTCATGCAGCTTAGTGCCACGATTGGCGGCTGGACTGCCTTCGCCCGATGGCTTATAGCACGGGCACGCTTGTAGGGCCGGAAAGGAGGATGGAGGATACTTGTCGTGATGCTCCATCTTCTTTGGCTTGGGTTTATCTGCGGGTTTCATGTACCCGTCTGATGTCATTATTCCACTCATTGATTTTCTCCTTGGTTTGGGGTGCGCCCCGGCGAACTGCAGCACACCGGGACGCCCCCGCTCCACCGTTAGGCACCTTGGTTTTCGCCAAGGAACTCACTCGGTAGTTGTCTTCTTAAAGCCCTGCCCTGATTGGACTGCTCGCCCCTAGACATGGCACTCTCGGCATCGTCGTCGTCTTCCCCTGCAATCCCTAGGATAGCGGCCAGTGCATACCTTCTTGAGTATGTGACCGAACTACCCACGGCTTGCGGGTCTTCCTTGGTAGGGGTAACTGGATAGTATCCACCTATCAGCTCACCAGACGGGCCGTGCATAATGACTGTTGCGAGGTGTGTAACCCCGTCAATCCTCTTGGTTCCGGGCTGGGTTGGGGCCAGCCCATGCTTGGACAGTGCCTCCCTCGCCACGTTGAGATGTTCCTCAAGGGTAGCATAGCTACTCTTGAAGAATGGGTTCTTGGCATTTTTCTTGGGGTTATGTATTTCAACCCAAGCCTTGCAGAAGGCTGCCACTACTTTGCTTATGCTCTTCGACCTGATGTCGAAGTCCATGCCACTATTTTGCGAACTCGAAGACTTCTTGACCGTCTTCGAATTGCTCTCTGATGCTTCGTTCATTTGTCTCTTCCTTTTCTGTTTCTGGAAGGGAGGCGAGCTTGTTGTGCTGCACCCACATCATTAGTCGAATCCAATCTGACGCGTTCATTGTAACGAGCCAGTCTTCTCGACTTTTCTTGTGGGCCAACACGGGAATCTTGCCCCCGCTGTCCTGTTTCGCTTGCCCCATAGCTGAGGCAATGTTTAGTTTCTCTACGAACTTCACTTCAAAGTGAACGCTTTTCTCCATCTCCAAACACACCACATCCGGGCTGTCTGGAGAGCCTGAGAACTGCTGCCCTCTCCTTGCTGTGAAGCCGTATCCTCTTAGGAAGTCACGCCAAAGGCGTTCCCCCCTCTTTCCTTTCTCCCTGCTGTTCATCGTCTACCTCTGCTGCGTGTATCAGTTGCTCAAGCACCGCCGTTCTGGTGATGCCTGTGGCTGTTGATAGCTCATCAAGCCTGTCCAGAGTTGTCTGGCTGAACCGATACGTTCTTAGTATTTTGCTGTTTGTTGTTTCCATGCACATCACCCATTTAGTATAAGGTGAATCTTTTTAAGCGGGACAAGTATTCCCCTGCTATTGCTGTCATCTCCGCCGTCTGCAAGTCGCACTTCTCCGCTCTTTAGGGCGGCCCTAAGCTTGTCTCTTAAATGTTCCACGTGGAACACCAAGACTGATTTCTGCTTACCGTGTAGTGTCAGAATGTGAACCCACCAGTCAGCCTTTGTGCTGGCGAGCCCTGATGGAGCCCCCTTGTATCTTACCTCGAAGAACAGGTTGCCTGACTTATGCCAGAAGTCCCGCTCGCGTTTCACCTCGACCTTTGCCTCGTCAGCGAGCCAGAGAAGCCACCTCTCCCCCTCCTCCCCAAACCTCAGGTCTTCGTCGAAGTCCTTCCGATGTTCCTTGTCTGGTTTCACTCTACCTCCTGTGGGTGCCGATTGTATATACGGCATACATAACTGTCAACCCATCAAGTCCTTGAATGTCTTGGCTTTCTTCTTTGCCTCAATAAGCTCCTCAAGGATGGGCCGCTTGCTATGCCGCAGGCCGCTTATGCAGCACTCTATTTCTGACTTTGTTACACCGGGCATGGCCATCCACTCGCGTGCCTTGGCCTCCCAGTAATCGTAGTCGCCAACTGGATGCTTCATGCCAAAAGGTTTTGTTCTTCTCGTGCGTAGCGTGCCATGGCGTTTCGGGCGCGGATGAATTGCACAGTATCATAGTCAATGACGAAGCCAGTGTCGTCCTTTCTTCCCCTGCCCTTGGCGGACAGTGCTATTATATGGGGTTCGTCGGAGGCGTATTTAACATCCCAGCCACCATCTATGCCCAGTGAATCCCGGGACACTGATGGGTCGAGGAACCGTTGGTCATGCTCATCACCGTCAATGACTTCATGCCCCATCCATGATGTGGGCTTTGTGTCCTTGAATACACAAGCCACATTGGTTCCTGAGTCGAGTGCTTTATGGCACTCCTCGATGTTATCCTCCGAGCGACTGAAGGTAAGGTAGTAGTTGGGTGGCATCTCACTCTTTCTGCCGTCCACTATCACCCTGTCCAGTATCTTGGTGTAGTCATAGAATTGAATCTCTGTGAATTCGTATATGATGGGGTAGAGTTCCCATAATATGTCTGAGTATATGTTTAGGCGGCAAGCAGCTAGGAGCCTTCTTCGGCTAGCACGCTCTTTTAGGCGGCATAAATCCTCCCTGAGTAGGTAGAGGAACGCCTCCCGCTCTGTATAGAACATGATTGTGCGCCTTGCCCTAGCCAATTGTGACTTCTCGTATATCCCTCGTCCCGTTGTGTTACAGCAGGACTCGCGGCATCCCGGGGTTGACATTGGACAGGTGTCCGCACTTATCAAGTCCGTGTATTTATTTACCTCCACATTCGGGAGCAGGCTCAGTCCAGCCACTATGTAGCCAAGCTCTGCATCCTTCTTGAGGAGCTTGTGGTTTCTCTCTGTTAGTAGGTTCATGTCTTTTATGGTTTACTTTTTCTTCGAGGCATGGCAGGACTGTCGTCAGCTAACTGCTGTGGCGGCATCCCTGCTGCCTCGCTTCGTTCATTGGTTTCGCCAACGGCGAGCACCTCCTTGTAGGGGAGGGGGAGCAATCCCCCTCCCCTAGCTCTTTAGTTGTTCTGTATCAATGAACCCACACCGTGATGCTCACCGTATTGAGGCGTGCCCCTCCGACGCCTTGCCTGTGGCGGGGCCATTAACGCATTGAGCCTATTTTCGCTGCTCTGGGCATCAACAAGGGTATCAAGAATCCTTCCGCTTAACTCGGTGGAGCTATCAATGTTCCTTCTCTCGCCATTGTGGGTCAGTACCTGAGTTGCAACATTATACAGGTTTCCCAAGTGGTATGACTCAGGCGTTCCTGCACGCGACACCTCAATCCACTCGTCTGCATGGTTCCACACAGATGTTATCTCATTACACACTCCCCTATCTATATGGAGGTTCTTCAGGATGTTCTCGCCTTGACGCTGGGTAATCTTGACGTCATGCAGCTTGTTGAACCAAGTAACAACTTGGCCAAGCCCATTCAGGCAGTTGCTGATGTCTTCACTCAGGCGAGCGTCAACCTTCTCCGTTGCAAAGTGCTTGACGGAGAGAGAGAACTCGCTCTGGTTTGAGCGCATTCCATTCTTACAGGCAAGCCTCGTGACGAAGCCGTGACCCTTGATTGCCTGAGCATTTTGCTGTCCTCCATGCCCAGTCGTGAAGTCAATGCCAGCACTGAATTCTTCTCCGAGCTTCCAGTGCTCACGGGATGGGATGTCCCTTTCTGGCCTGTCTATCGTGTATCGCAAGCGCATTGACGCACCTCCCTTTGTCAGGAATCCCTCGACCTTGCTTGGAACTATGCCAGCAGAGTACAGGGCTTCGTCGGCACGCTTCTTTACGTCGCGGTACTGATACACTTGATACCTCGGGCCACACGTTCCGACCAGTTTCTCAAGGCCTGTCTTCCTTGATTCATCAGCACATTCATAGCTGTCAGTCATGTATATGCCTCTGGCCATCTCTATTTGATTGCCCCATTTGTCCAAGAGCGGGCCTGTCTTGGCCTCGATTGCCTCAAGCCTATCAATGCCTAGTATCTGTTTTATTTCTTTCATGGTTTCTTATCTGTTAGGTTTACTTACTTGCTTATTCATTCCGCCACTCGGCGGGTGAATGTCGCTGGCCGCCCACCCTGTGGATGGGCAGGAGCGGCACTCTCCTCTTGTGAATCACCTCCCTTAAAAAATGATTGGCAAGCTGGTTTGTCGCTCAAAAGCATGGTCGGGGAGGGGCGGTGCCCAATAATGAAAAAGCACGGCCCCTTCCCCGTTAGTCCTTGCCAAGATGATGAATGTGGTGAAAACCTAAACCGCATTCCATCCACGAGGATTACCAAAGAGTTGTGATTGTCTTCCCCTTGCTTGGCTGCCTGTGAACAAGGTCGCGCATGGCAGCTTGATGTCTGGCTTCCAGCTCATCCAGCGCAGACTTGGATACCCGTGTGAACTTGCCATTGCGAAATGACTGCGACATGGCAAGCAGCGTCTTCTTTGTTTCTGCTCTATTTATCGTGCTCACTCTTCCCTCCTTCCGGTCTGCGAGGAATTCGCGATTTCCCAACATACTCCGGTCTGCGAGGAATTCGCGATTTCCCAACATACATACTGTAAACAAGGTCGCGCATGGCTTCGTCGTAATGCTCCTTTTCTCTTTGTTCAGTTTGGTCGCATCGCTCCTCATACGGGTAGCTTCTTTGTGGTTTTTTCATTGTATTATGTTTAGTGGTTTATTTTCTCTAGCTTTCTTCTGAGTCTTCCTTTTCTGGCCTTGGCCGAGATGGGGTGCTTTCCCCCGTTGTCACTCAGCCACTCCCACATGGTGTAATATAGGCTGAACCCTCCATTATTATGGGATTCCTTTTCCTCCCTCAATGCATGGAACCCCTGCAGGGATAGCTCTTTATCCCTTTCCTTGTCCAGCTCATCCTTTTGGTCGTGGGGCTTGCACGCACTGAACATTCGGCATCCCCACGGGCTTGACTCGTGGACTGCACAGCCGCCAGACGGCGACAGGTTCATGCACGCACCAGTGCCACCCCGCGACTTGCCGCGAGGCACCAGCGTCTCAGCCCTGACCGGGATGCCTCCCGATATTACTAGGTAGCCGTCGCTGGCCAGCAGATGCCCCCCTGTCCATTCCCTGAACTTCTCCGGACTCCAGTCCTTGATGTCCCATATGCTTTTCCCAGTTGTTGCTGAGATGTACGGTAGTAGGTCATCTGGGACAAGGTATCCGGGCATTATCTCACAACAGGTAGCGCATTTAGCGCACCCGCACTCTGTCCTTTGGTAATGTTTTAACATTAGCTTTCCTTCTTATTGCCTTGGTTTATATATTCTAATCTATTCTATTCTAATCTATTCTATTCTCTCGTGAGGTTTATGGAGAAAAACGGAGAAAACATACTTGAAAGCTCTTATCTGGAAACTATCCAGATATAGATTGCTATATGAAGAATGATTAGGGAAATGATGATTAGTGCTATCTTCCTGTAGTCACTCATATTCCTAGGATGTCGTTGACGAGTTCTTGTGGTAAGGCAACGGGAGTTACCTCGTTGGCTTGGCTTATGGCATCCATCAGAACGCACGCCTTGGGGGCTGACGCCCAGCCGTCCGTATGTCCGAATGAAGCAAAGGATGGCTCCTGAATGATGCCATCCTTTCTGATGCACACTTCGAGGGTTGTTCGTGTGGAGCGGAGTCCAATTTCGACTCCCTTCTTCCCTGTTGGGATGTATATTTCTGGTGCTTGGGATTCGCTCCCTTCCATGATGTCTCCTAGTGGTGTTTCCATTGTTTCTACTTTCCTTGAAGGTTTCCTTTGAACTTATGGAGTCGCCCATATGGGCATGAAATAGGGGGCCTAGGACTTTCGTCCCAGACCCCCTGTGAGATGTCCCTGCCTGTTAGGCTAGGGCTGGCTCGCCCTTCTTGTTGCTATTCTCAAGAATTGCGGGCAATGGGGCGTTGTCGCCCTTACTAGCATCCTTCTTGTCCTTGTCGGCCTTGGCTTGCGCCTCGGCAAGGGGCTTCGGCCTGTTGCCTTCCGCCCTGAACTGACCTGTGGTCATCTGCACAGAGTAGATGTCGAATCCGTTCTCCTCTATGCAGGCCGCTACCGCCTTCGCGGGAATGCCCTTGGCAACGTGCTGAACCAGTTCCTTTAGCTGGCCCAGTGTCTTCTGCGACCAGCGTGGTTCGCCTCCAACCCAGCGTTGGCGCGATACCTTTATCTTGGTTCCATCGAGCAAAGTCTCATCGACTTCGTATTTCTCGATTTCGGCAACCTTACCCTTGTGCTTCCCGCTTTTCGCAGGGTTCTTCTTGCGATGAGCCAAGTTTATTTCTGCGAATTTCTTATTGGCTACAGACGGGGTTCTTGTCGCGACCTTCGTGTTGAAAGTCTCGATTAGCTTCTTGTCCGCGAAGATGTCCTTGAATTCTGGAAACAAGGACTCATGTTCATCTTCAATCTGGACTGTAACCCCAATGTCTACCTTCTTGGTAATTCCATCGTCAGTAACCTTCTGGTCGATTGTAAACCGACCGTCTGGGTTGTTGATTTTGGAGAAGGCAAGCGGTGTTGCGGTTGACTTCATTGGCTTCTTTTTGCGTGCCATTTGCACCTTTCTCCCTTTCGGGAATTTCCCAGCTAACTACTGGGGGACTGGCGCGTGGATGCGCCTCTCGCCTCCCTAGTTTAAAGGAAGCGAAAGGCTAAAAGTTTCACAGGACTGCCAGCCCTAAGGCTTGCATAAATCTGGGCCTGTTAAACAGGCTGGCATCCTGTGTATTCCAATCAGGAATAGTCCCTGAAAGAGCCACCACTCAGGGCATTTAGTTATTCGGGTCGCGTGCATCATTGCTACGGGGAAACCAAACCCGGTGTCGCTGTTTCACAGCCATCAGCCCCGACGCCGATGGCACTACGCGAACTCCTTCCAGCTTCTCACCTTTGGAGGGGATTTTATCGTCTACCCTTGACTATTTGCTCCCTTCCACAATGTGGGCGGGAACAAAGAAATTGATTTTCCGGTAAATTAGGGGGACGCCGTGCGGTCGCCTACCGCACGGTCGCCCTTGCCCCTCTATTCCGGTTTAGCGTCGGTCGCTACCCCATCAATGCTGGCGTGGCATTGGGCCGCCTATGCTACCGCTCGCCTCTAGGGCTGCACGGGATTACTTGCCCCGCCTCCGGTGGACGGCTTTGCACCGAAGGATTTGTAGCTACATCTTGCTAGAACCTTGCCATTCCCTTTGGCCTCTTGGGACTGGAACCAGCCAGCAATGGGTGGATTGGTTCAATGATTAAACTGACCTTTGACCCGTCTGGCGTTTCTCCGCGAATGACAGTTCGCTTTGATAACACACAGCCAAGCTTGTCTAGGCTTCTTGTGAATTCCATCATCAGAGCTTCTGATGACCCGTCGTGTCTATCTGTTTCGTTCATTTTGGTTTCTTTCCGCTCCCTTCCACAATGTGTGTGGGGGGGAGCAAATTTTTTGAACTCTCATTCCAGTAGCCCCTCGGGGCTACTGGGTGAGGGTTCAGGGTTAACATTTGACCCGAACGAGCTTGGACACCGTGTGGCCAATAACTCTGTCCTTCGCATCTTCCCACGCGAGGAATCCAAGGCGAACGCGCTCATCGCGTAGCTGGAACTCGCGCACGCGCTTGCCCTTGGCAGTCTCCTTCGGACGCCCATGCTCAAGCTTCTTGAATCGCTTGAGCGGGCCATCGGAATAATCCGCTGGCCCCTTGGGAGTCCAGTACCATGCGCGGGCCGGAACCGTCTCCGGCTTCGGCGCTGGCGCGTCGGACGGGTCAACATCGGTAAAGGTTTCAACCATCTGCGACTCGAGCGCAAATGATTCCGATTGAATCGTTGACTGTGTTTCCATGTCACTATATTATACGACGAAGTAAATCCTCAACTTTTTTGGCGTAAATCATGGCACGGACATCGACCAAACTCCCAATTGACAGCGACCGGCTCGAAGCCTTGACCGGACTCTTGCGCGACGGACTGACCATCGCATCGGCCTCGAAATTCATGGGCATTCCATTGCCCACGCTCGAGGGTTGGCTGCGTAAATACCCGAGGCTCCGCATGGCCGTTGACGAAGCTGTGGCCCATCACGAGCATCAGATGCTGGCCCACGCCACGCGCCACGCCGCACGCGATGGCAAGATTGCCATTGCCCTCCTCGAGCGACGCTTCGGGCATTGGAATAAGGCGGACAAGCGGGAGGTGACGGCGGACGTGCGGCAGACCACGGTCAGCCCCGCGCTTTTGGCCGCGCTTTCGAGCGGACGGGAGGAAGGGGCACCCCCCCGGGGACGGGCTACCTCTTAATCATCCCACCTCGCAAAATCGGCACTACTTTTTATGCCCCTAAAGCTAAAGAAACCCCTGAAAAGTGCGAATATCTCCAAGGAAACAGAGGATGAAATACGCCGAACTGTAGCCCCTGCCAAGAAGGCGACTAAGGGGGAAGTCCTCAACAAGGCTATGCGCCTTGAAAACTTCCCTGAGCTGTTTCTCGGCATGAAGCCGTATGAGTGGCAGATTCGCGTTCTAAGCGACTTAAACTACAAGGAGTCCCGAGTGGCCATGAAGGCTGCAAACGGCTCAGGAAAGACGTCTCTCGTCGCAGCAAGTGCCGTTCTGTGGCATATGCTGAGATTCCCCGACAGCTTGGTTGTTACGACTGCTGGGGTATGGCGTCAGGTTGAAGACCAGCTATGGCCGAGCCTCCGGGGGTACATTGGGGCATTGGGTGATGGTTGGAGGATTACGGCGAGCCAGTTGGAGTACCAGAACGGGAGTCGGGCGATTGGGTTTAGCACAAGCGACCCCGGCAAGTTTGAGGGCTGGCACAGGCAGGGGCCATCAGAGAATCTGTTGATGATTGTGGATGAGGCAAAGACGGTGGGCGACCCGGTGTACGAGGCTATTGAGCGTTGCCAGCCCAGTCGGCTTCTAATTATGAGCAGCCCCGGTGGGCCGCAGGGGGCATTCTACAAGGCATTTACCAAGGAGGCGCATCTGTGGAAGACCCACAGCGTTACGTCCTATGACTGCCCGCACATCCCCCCGGCTTGGATAGAGGAACAGTTCGAGAAATGGGGGCGGGAGCATCCTCTGGTCAGGTCAATGATATTCGGGGAGTTCATGGACTTGGGTTCGGAGAACCTTGTTATACCGTACAACATCCTGCAGAACTGTTTTCAGAATCCCCCAATATACAGGAAGGGAAACAAGATAGCTTTCTGCGACTTCGCTGCCGGAGGGGACGAGAATGTTCTGTGTGTCCGCGAAGGCAACAAGGTACAACCTATGGTGTGCTGGAAAGAGAGGGACACCATGAGTAGTGTGGGCCGATTTATTATGGAGTTTGAGAAGGCCGGACTTAGCGAGCAGAATATATACGCAGACGCCGGGGGGTTGGGTATTCCTATGTGCGACGCCTTGGCCGAGGCAGGGTGGCAAGTAAACAGGGTGAACAACGGGGAGCGTGCTTATGATGACAGGCACTATGCCAACCGTGGGGCCGAGATGTGGTACACGGCGGCTAGGAAGATTGAGAAATGTGAACTCATCCTGCCGGAGGACGACGTTATGGTTGAGCAACTAACAACCCGCATGGGGAAGACAAACAGCCGTGGACGCCTGTTGCTGGAGTCAAAGCAGGACATGAAGTCCAAGGGGCTTGACTCTCCAGACAGGGGTGATGCCTTGGTGGGGTGCATAACGTGCGGAGGGCAATCGAATTCTGTTTACATAAGCCCAAAGCAGAGTATCTTTTCTCTTATGGAAGAGCAGTCTGGTTCAGACTGGGGAATCCCCGGGATGAACGCTGGCTAACAGGGGGAACATTGTATCGGTTGGATGGGCTATGCGATGACCCATGAATTCAGCAGCGGAACTTACAAGATTTACCGAGAGGACATCGACGGCCTGTGCTGTATGCTGGACTCAGACTGCTCAGAGCCTCCGGAGCGTTCAATCAGCATTTCAACAAAGCTCAGAGGGAAGAGGCTTATGGATGTAATTATTCACGAGGCACTCCATGCGGAAGACCCGGATGCCAGCGAGGAATGGGTTGAGGCCGCTGGAACCAACATATCAGCCTTCTTGTGGAAAATGGGGTACAGGAAGGTTAGGTAATATATTCTAGTCTAATATATTCTACTCTATTCTATTCTAGCGTGAGGACAGCGGAGGAAAACGGAGAATTACAGGTGTGGGGTGCATGGTGTCGGGGGAGAACCCCGGACGTCCCTTTGTCTCTGGGGGGCCTTGAAACAAAGCCCTGCACCGCTTTTATGTTGATATTATGTGGGAAGGGATTATAGGTTTGCTGGCAAGCGTGGCCGGGATAGTTGCATGGTGGGTGAAGAACCGGGCTAAAACCAAGGAAGAAGTCAGGAGGGAGAATGCTGCAAAGGTACACAAGGACACCGCTGATGTTATTGATTCTCAGCTTGGTGATTAGCTGTGGGACAACGGAGACTCTACCAGTAACCAGACTGCCGGAAGGGAACGTCAAGAGGATGATGCTGATGCCGGAGTTCACCAAGGTAAAGGCGGCGGACAATGAGGTTAAGCGATGGGCCAGAGAAGCCCTTCTAACTATAAACGACTTGGAATACACCATAAGGCTCAAGGATGAATGACGAGAGACTGCATCTGGTAGACAAGGTATATCAGGACATCAAGGACAGGACTAGGTGGGAGCACCGCCAGACTCTCTGGTACGAGATGCGCCATCACGGACTCCGGCGCAAGAATAAGCCGTGGCCACACGCTAGTGACCTACACTTTCCTCTGGCTGACTCTGTTATTGAGCGACTAAAGCCCTTCTACTTCATGCAAATCTCAGGCATGGATGTGCTGTCTTCCTTTGTGCCGATGCGCCAGCAGGATGGTGGCCTTACGCTGATGGCCGAGCAATGGTTCGATTACCACATGAAGGAGAACACCAACTTCATGGATGAGTCCCTGAGCTGGATTGACCACTGCCTAATGGCCGGAAGGGCGGTTGTTAAGGTTTACTGGGACAGCAACAAGAAACAGGTTCAGTTTGACTCCATTGACCCGCTTATGCTTTTGGTGCCCTACTCCACGAAGAAGATTCAGGATGCGGACAGGCTGGTTCATGTGATGCAGTACACGAAGGATTCATTCCGCAACAGCCCGTTCTTTGAGGAGGGGCTTCTGACGGAGTTGATGGGAAGGAAGTCTCAGGCCACAAACTCTGACGAGAAGCAGCAAGTGGTATTTAGGCGGGAGGGAATTACCTACCACTCTGACGAGGACAAGATTATTGTCTGGGAGGTCTACGAGAAGGAGGGCAAGAACATAAACATCAGCACGTTCTGCCCGGAGGTGCCCGACATGGATTTGCGGCCACAGATGAGTATGCCGTATAATCATAAGTCATTCCCGTTTGTTGACTTTGCCTATGAGGTAAAGGACAAGGGGTGGTACAGCCCAAGGGGGGTGTGTGAGATTCTGGCCCCACACGAGGCGTCACTGTGCAAGTTGTGGAATGACAAGCAGGATGCCATGACAATGTACAACAAGCCGCTGTTCCGGGCGGAGCGGGAAATCCCCAACTCGGCAAACATTAGGATGTCTCCGGGGCAGATTCTCCCCATCGGCATTGCTCCAGTTCAGCAGCAGCAGCCACCTATCAGCTTTGACACTGAGATTAACGCCACCCGCCAGATTGCGGAGCAGCGTATTGGTATGCCAGACTTCGGCTCCAATCAGCTATATGGTGGGGGCAGCGATAGGCGGACGGCAACGGAGATTCAGGCAATCACTGGCCTAATGGCTGAGACGAACGACTTGAGGGCAAAGGTATTCCGGATGGCCTTGGGAAGACTGTACAGGCAGGCTTGGAGCCTGATGCTGCAGTATCAGTCCCAAGACCTGTTGTTTCGCTACATGGATGATGCCTACGAGGTGGACAAGGAGGCGTTCTCGGGGGATTACGTTATCGAACCCAAGGGCGGCCCGGAAAGCCAAAATAGAATCCAGAAACTTCAACAGGCGACAGCCAGAAAGCAGTTGTTTGCTGGTTCGCCATTCATCAATCAAGGCGAGTTGGACAGGTCGATTCTGGAGCTGGATGACCCCAGCTTGGTCAAGAGGATGTATCTGGAACCGGGCATCAAGGAGATGCAAGAGCAGCTTGAGGAGGCTAATAATATTTCAATCATGGAAGCAGGGTTCCCTGTGCCCGTGAGGGGCGGAGAGGATTACCCAACTAGAATCGGTGTCCTAATTCTATACATAAGGCAGAAGATGGAGGATGGCGTGCCAATAGAACCACGCACATCCGCCTTAATCGTTCAGAGACTGGATGAACTACTGAATGCCTACGCTCAAGTGGACTCAAGTGCAGCCAACGCTCTGCGTAAGCAGATTTCCGAGGCTGCCGCTGGGTTGATGCAGGGCGGGCAGGAAGGCGTCTCTGAGAATGCCCAACAACCAGTCCAGCAGCAAATCCCGGCGTGAGAAGCAAAGGGAATACTATCTCAAGAATAGGGAGCGAATACGCAAGAAGCAGCAGGAATACTATCTCAAGAACAGGGATAAGATTCGGGAGCAGCAGCGTGTTTATTACGCAATCTTCAGGGAGAAAATAGAGAGCCACAGAAGGAAGAGGCGTTTAGAAAACCCGGACGTTCGGGCCATCCATAACCTTAGGGGCAGGATTAGCCACATAATAAACGGGAACCCCAAGGAGGATTCGACAATGGCACTAATAGGATGCCCTCGGGAACACCTTATGAGGCATCTTGAGGTTCAGTTCAAGAAGGGGATGTCTTGGGAGAATTACGGGCAAGCGTGGCATATAGACCATAAGATACCAATATCGGCATTTGATGCCAATAAGCCGTCAGAAATGAGGACTTGCTTTCATTTCTCTAATTTGCAACCTATGTGGGCCGGTGATAATATGTCAAAAGGTGGTAAGGTATGTTTAGAAAGCTAAGGGCCATGCTGTCATTCTCGCGTCAAATCCAGTGGGTGGATGAACCTCAGTGGGATGCTGATGACGCGAAGATTTTTGAGTCGTTCATGGCGACAAGGGCCGGGAGGAAGTTTGGCAGAATACTGCTAAATATGACCTTAAAGACAAATGCCAGTTGTGTTTCAAGGAATAAAAATCTTGAGTTTGAGGCTGGGTTTGCTAATGGTTTTAGAGGTGCCGTGTCGGTAGTGGAGTCACTGGCCGATGGGCAGCTACACAGGGAACTGGAAGACGAGGACGACCTTGAACTCCCTGAAAACAAAAGTCCTCTTACATTCGACGATTTGTACCGGCGTTGAGTGAGTTAAAGGTACAGCCACAGTTCACGGAATTGTGCGATGTGAGCTGAGAAAATGCACTAAAGTATGCCAGAAGAACAGGAGATGACGCTGGAGCAGCTTCAGCAAATGGCCGACGAACACGACTCAGCGGTAATGGAAATTCCACCCGCTGAGGAAATTCAAAAAGAGGAGGTTCAGGAAGCACCTGAGCCAACTCCCGAGCCAGAGAAGCCGCCCCCAATGGCGGACTCTCCGCCCTCTCAGAAGCCTGTAGCTTCTGAGGACGAGGGTTCTTTGAAAAATAGTGAAGGACTGAGCAAAGCCGATAAGGCCGAGGCTCGCCAAAATAGGGCATGGCAGAAAATAAACTCCGCGAAGGAGGATATTGCAAGGGAGAGGGAAGAGTTGTTAGAAATGAGGAGCCGCCTCAACCAGTCTTCCCCTAGAGAGCAATACCTTGATGAGCGGGGGCTATCCGCCAAGGACTATGAGGAAGTCGCTGAGAGCTATATGCAGGAAGGCAATCTGGAAGGAGCAGAGGACGCAAAAAAGCGGGCCTCTGAGGTTAGGATGGATGCCGAAAAGCAGTTCTCAGATGATGTGGACAACTCCTTCAAGGAGGCGTGGAAGAATAACTTCAACGCAGCCGCGAAGGAGTACCCAGACCTCAATAATCAGGATAGTGAGTTTTACCAGAAGGTTCAGGGGCTAATCATTGAGAAGCCCGTTCTGGCAACTTACACTGGCGGAATATCTGATGCTGCCGATATTATTGGCATGAGAACTCGGGTCGAGAAGAGTTCAGAACTTCAGGAACAGATTGCCACTCTCCAAAGTGAGAATGACAGTCTAAAATCTAAACTATCTATAGGGGGTTCTGCTCCCGCTGATAGGCCGACGCAGAAAGGGTTTAATGAGCTGTCTGACAAAGACCAGTTTGCTGAACTCCAGCGAATGGCCGCCGCAGCGGATGCCAGAAGCCCTTAGAAGGGAGTAGTGTATTATGGCTGGCTTAACAAGTTCAACAGCCCCATCATCAATCCAAGACCAGTATCAAACATACTTCAGCAAGAAATTGCTGGACTATGCGGTTCAATCATTGCGGAAAGCAGAGTTTGCTAATCAAGCTCCGCTTCCCAAAAATGCAGGAGCGAAATCCATTAGGTTCTTCCGTTTTGGGGAACCAGCAACCACGGACGTCAAGACCCTTACCGAGGGGACTGCGATTGGCTCGTCCAACTATCGCCAGCTTACGCTGGAGTATGTGGACGCCACGCTGACCCAGTACGGTCAGGTCATTGGCATGACGGACATCCTGAACGCCACTTCACTCCTGAACATGATGTCTCAGGCGTCGAAGACGAACGGCGAGGATGCTGCGTTGCATATGGATACCATTATCCGCAACGAGTTGGTAAACGACGGCGATACGGATGAGTCCGATAGCCGCAGCAAGCGGTACTCCGGAACGGCCACAACTATGGCAGAGATGAATAGTCTTACTGCCGCTCAGGGCCGATTCGTAGCTACTGATGCCCTCGACGGGACAACGAACCTCAAGATTAACCGCGCACCCCTGATTAACGGGCAATATGTTTGTATTGCCGCGCCTCAGATTACGCGCGACTTGATGAACAATACTGACTGGCTGGAGGTTCACAAATATAGTGACGCACAGCCGCTGTATCGTGGTGAGGTGGGCAGTCTTCATGGAACTCGTTTTATCGAGGACACGAACCCATACCGCGAGGACTCTGACGCCAAGGGGGTGTATGCCTCTGACGGCGTAGTATTCTCTAGCATATTCTTGGGTGGAGACGCCTTCGGCGTCCCGGCATTGTCCGGCGACTCCCCGAAGTCACCACAAGTCCTGATTACGGATTCGGCTGATAAGAGTGACCCACTCAATCAGCTCGTTACCGTGGGCTGGAAAGTTTTCTGGACTGCTAAAGTCCTGAACACCAACTGGTTCATCGTACAGCGTAGTCGCACGGAATATGCGTAAGCATACCTAATAACTGGAGGGGGCTTCGGCCCCCTCCTGCAAACTTCAGGGTGTTGGTGGGCGGGACTTTTAATATGCCTGTATATGTGTATCAGGACGGCAAGGGGAATCGCGTTGAGTTAGTCAAGCCGGTTAACGAGAGAGACAACGCCCCGGGCGGCTTCAAGAGAATCACGGTTCCCGACAGGATTTTTGTTCCTGCGGGGGCACTTCCCCCAACAGACATGAGGTCTAACATAATGAAGGGGTACTACAAACAGGAGTGCAGGGAGGGGAGCCGTTTCAAATCTTCCTACACACCAAAGCAAATCAAGGCGGCATGGGAGGATTAACTTATGTCTCTTTCTACACGAGTGGCCAAGAATGTTGGCCAGAGAATCTCTAACAGCACATGGGACAATGACTTGCTGGCCAAGCCACTCGGCGGGGTTCTCCTTGGGTTCTACGGGTCTAACAAGGGTTCAGACCAGTACATCATGCTCTTTGACAGCGGAGCCGCTGTCAACAATGGAACAGCCCCTTCGATTCACCCGCTCTTTGTGAGTGGGTCAGACAACTTTTTCATGGAAGTTCCATTCAGGGGGATGGCCTTTAGTAACGGCCTCTATATCGCAAACTCTACGACAGACACTACCCTTACCTTGGGAAGTGCTGACTGCTGGTTTACAGTAGTTATGCTATGAGCCAATCATCAAGAAAATTTCCGCAAGCATCGTACTTGGTTCAGCAGCCCGATGGCAGCTTGACTAGCGAGCAAGCGTTAAGTGCGCTTAATGCGGGGTTGCTGGAGGTGTTGGACAGTCCGGATGGAACCGTTGCCTCGGTCGCCAAGCCAACTGGCAGTATTGTCGGGACGTCTGACACGCAGACGCTCACCAACAAGACAATAGATGCCTCCAGCAATACTATCACAATGTCCCACAGCCAGCTTTCCTCTGGCACCGGGACAAATACGCACGCCCAGATAGACACCCATATTGCCGCCACTGGAAGCTCCGTGCATGGGCTTGGCACGATGTCCACCCAGAATAAGGACGCGGTGGACATTACTGGAGGGACGGTCACGGGCATTACCGACTTGGCAATTGCTGATGGAGGTACAGGGGCGAGCACAGATTCCGGGGCCAGAACTAACCTCGGCCTTGTCATTGGAACTGACGTTCAGGCCCAGAATGACATACTTTCTGACTTGGCCGGTTTAACGCAAGCCAGTGACAAGGGAATCTATTTTAATACAGGCACAACGGCATCGACCTTCGACCTGTCGTCAGCAGGCCGCGCCCTGATTGACGATGCAGACGCAGCCGCCCAGAGGACTACGCTTGAGCTTGGGAACTCTGCTACCAAGGATACCGGAACTGGCTCGGGGGATGTGGCGACAGGCGACCACGTTCACGACACAATTTATATAAACAAATCAAATACCAGCGCATTCACGCCTTCCGCTGATTATCACCCCGCCACCAAGAAGTATGTTGACGACAACGATGAGGGCGAGGCCAACACGGCCAGCAACGTGGGGTCTGCTGGCATAGGTTTCTTCAAGCAAAAGTCCTCTCTCGACTTGCAGTTTAAGAACCTGAATGCTGGCAGCAACAAGATTTCCTTAACCGACGACACTGCAAACAACGAGGTTGATGTTGATGTTAACCAAGGGAACATAGACCACAATCAGCTACTGAACTACGCGGCTGGCGAGCATAGGGTTATTGATGATAATGCAGGAGATGGAGACACCACTAAACTGTGGAGCGCGGATAAAATCACAGACCAGTTGGCAACCAAGTCTGGAACATCCCACAACCACGACTCGTCGTACCTTCAGATTGCCAGCAATCTTTCAGACCTTAACAGCGCACTGACCGCCCGGGGGAACCTCGGCCTCGGGGATGCGGCAGTTGAGAACAAGGCAAGTGCCGTATTTAATGCGAACGCGCTAAGAACCAAGACCATAAAGGATGAGACGCCGAATGTTAACGGACAGATTCTTACGTTCGTAAACGACAGCGGAGATGGTGACAACCAGAAGTGGAAGCTTGCAGGCTGGGGGCTTCCGAGGACTATGGGAAGCTCGGGACAAGTCCTGAAGGTTCCCTCCAGCGGGAGCGTTCTTGAGTTCGCCAATGAATCCGGGGGCGGAGGTGGGAGTGGCCATGTGATTAAGGATGAGGGGGGTTCCGCTTTAACCACTAGAACCAATCTGAACTTTACTGGGGAGCTGGTCGAGGCTTCCGACAACTCTGGCTCGGACTCCTCAGATGTAACAATCGACGCCAAGACAGCTTGGTTATACGGATAAACTCATGGCAGCTACACACAAACTACTTAGCAGCGGGCAGCTTGGGGTCGCAGGGACGCCCGGAAATATCTACGACCCGAGCAGCGTTACGGGGCTGGTTAAGACAGTGGTGTTGCACAACATAAATAGCTCCACTGAGGTTGCTGAAGTATTTTTCAATGGGACTGCTGATAGCACCCGAATGCTAAATGTTTCTCTTGAGGCTGGCGAAACATTTGAATGGTCATTGGGGCACATGGTTGTGGTACTTGACTCGGAGACACTCAAGGGGCAGTCAACGACAGCAAGTAAGGTGAACTATTTCATCTTTGGTGCGGAGGAATAATTATGGCATTTAATAGCAGCAAGATTACGGCACTCACAGGAGCAACAGGCCCACAGGGCGCGACAGGCCCACAGGGCGCGACAGGCCCAGCAGGCTCCATCGACCTTACTGCTGACCAATCATGGACAGGCAGTCAGCGGGCGACGTTCCCTACTGAAGTCACGGATGGCACGCTTGATATGTCAGCAGCTAACAACTTTCTGTATGACCCCGCTTCATCTCCAGACGAGCTAGGGTTCACTAACATCACTAATGGCCAGAGTGGGTACATTGTGCTTGATAACGGGGGAGACACCATCACGCTGGCAAGTCATGTAAAATCCGCAGGCGGTACAGGGGCGACTGACCTGAGCACGACAGGCACGCACCTAATCAATTACGTTACGGATGGAACAACAGTTTATATCACCTACGGTCTGAATTTCTCGTAATGGGTCTTTTATCACACGGGTTCGGGGGAGGGGCAGAAGCCGCAGACCCAGTGGTGGAGCGGGGGTTGCGGTTTGAGGATGGGGACACGGCCCACATGACGCTCACGCCAACGGCGGACGGCGACCGCACCAAAGGCACTTGGAGCTTTTGGGTCAAGCGGGTCAAACTAGGGTCATCGTGGACAGGTATTTTCAATGACAACAGTGGGTCAAATTACATGGTATTTACCGCGAACGACCGCTTGCAAGTGACGTTGTACGGGGAGAATACAGACAACTATTTACAGATTAAAACCACAGCAAAATTTCGCGATACCAGTTCGTGGTACCATTTTGTCCTTCAGTGGGATTCCACGGATTCGTCCTTTTCACTTTGGGTAAATGGCACGTTGTATAATGGGGGATGGGAATTATACCATGTGGGGTGGTATGGCAGTCCCAATGGAGACGTATTTGGGTGGGGGACATCGGGCGAAATAATCTATATCGGCAGAGGAAACTCCACCACTTATCACGGCGATTATGTCTTGGCCGACTTCTATTATTTGGATGGCACCTTAAAATCAGCATCCGACTTCGCGGAGACTAACAGCAACGGGCAGTGGGTTCCGAAAGAAACCTCGTTCACTAGTAGCGAGTACGGGACTGCGGGTGTGCATTTAGATTTTGCCGGAGGCCACGACTCAGAGTTTCTCCTCCAATCAGACCACCCAGATGGTAGCGAAAATTTCGAGGACAGTAGCGGGGCGGGGCATTATGTAGAAACTGTGTCGGGGGTTACTCACCAAGACACTGTAGGAACCCCGTTTGGTAGCGGCAGTGCGGTTTATTTTGATGGTTCTTCATACTTACAGATTGCCCGAAACTCAGACGAGTGGACGTTTGGCACGGGAGATTTTACCGTGGAATGTTGGGTTTATTGTACCGACATAGACGCAGACACCAGCGGTGACGGCTACTCATTCCAGTCCATTGCAGGCATAACTGAGGGGTCAACCGCTGGCATTTATCACCCAGCGTGGAATCTGCGGATGAACAATGGCGCGTTGCAGTGGTACAGGTATGACGGTACGGAAACCGTATACACATCCCAGTCTAGTGTGATTACCGAAAACACTTGGCACCATGTTGCCGTGACGCGAGACGGCGACGAATTTAAGTTCTTCGTGGACGGCGTGGACGAGTCTGGCACTGGCGGACATGAGGACAACATTGATTACACGCTCACGAATACTGGCACGCAGGACTTGTTCATGGGGAGGTTTGTATATGGTACAGGAGGAAACAACACAGACTACCTCAACGGCTACATCTTCGACCTCCGCATCACGAAAGGCGAAGCCAGAGATGTCACCGCCAGCGGCTACCTCGACGCACCATTCGAGTCCACCGCCGTGATTCACCCCGGCGGTGACTCGTCGGGCAAGCGGAACCATTATGACGTAGTAAACATAGCGTATGGCGATGTCGTGCGGGATTGCCCGGAGAGTGGGCAGAATTACTGCACGCTTAACCCGTTAGCCTCACCTGTCGCGAGTGATATATCCGAGGGAAATCTGAAGGTCGTCACCTCTGGAACAGACCGCTATCGCACGCTGTCAACCATCCGCATCCCATCCAGCGGGAAATGGTATTGTGAGGCTTACTTGCCCGACAGTGACAGCGGTTGGACGTTCGGCATTAGTAAGGAGGACAAGGCGAGGGCCACAGAGTGGGGGAATTCCAACAATCTGAGCGGGTGGTATCGCACAACTGTCGTCAACCTGTACAATTCGAGTAATGGTGCTATTGGCTCCGGTGATTATAACCATCCGACAGATAACATCTTCCAAATCGCAATCGACGCTGACAATGGGAAGGTTTACTACGGCAAAGGGAATTCGTGGTCAGACACCAGTGGCAACTTCGCCAGCTTTGATGCGGACAACGAGACTGAAGAAATCAGCGACATCGACGAATACTTCGTGTGCCTCGGTTCCATAAATAGCATTGTTGCGAGGGTGAACTTCGGCCAAGACGGGTCGTTTAGCGGCACCCACACAGGCACCCTCGTTACTGGCGGTGGCGGCGAATGGGCGTATGCGCCACCCACGGGATACAAAGCACTCAAAACGGGGAACCTCAGCACCACCTCTGCCACGACATTCTCTTACACCGGGAACGGCAGCGCAGACGGGCCATTCATCTATATGGGCTACCGTCCATCGAGCGTCACCATCGACACCACCGACACCTACTACGACGGGGACTACAATCCCAATGACAATATTGATTGGCTGGCCAACGGCATCAAGATTCGTGATGCATCACAGAAAAACGGAAGCGGCACCAGTTACTCGATAACCGCCGCACCCAAGGAACAGGATTTCAAGTACGGAAACGCGAGGTAAATCATCATGCTACTAAAAAACGGACTACCATTTAAGGACAACGGCTTCCGCGACGACGCTGGCACAGCGTACCCGGCTGGCTATGCTGCCCAGCACCCAGAGCAATGGGCTGAGTTGAAGATTACCGAGGTCATCCCCGACCCACAACCCAATCCGCGCTGGTACACATCATCACTGGACTGGGCTACGGGCAAGTGGTCGTCCAGCCCCAAAGACTTGGACGGGATTAAGACAGGGCTGGTGAGGGATGCGAAGCAGACTGCATATAATTTGCTGTCACGCTCAGACTGGCGTATTATTAAGGAAGCTGAGACAGAGGAACCCTGCCCTGAGGCATACCTAGATTACAGGGAGCTAGTCCGCACTAGATGCAATGACATTGAAGAGGCCATCACTGAGGCCACAGATTTGGATGGGCTGAAGTCAGTTGATACAGCGAGCTGGCCAAAGCCTCCAGAAGAGGAAGCAGAAGAACAACCAGATGACAACGCCTGAGGGCATAAGGGAAGCCGCAATGTCGCGGTTTGAGACAAAAGCCCGAGATAAGTACAATCGCGGGCAACGGGAGCATGGTGGAATACTGTCAGAAACAGTGGTTCTTGATGACCTAGAGGACGAGATTATCGACCTTTGGTTCTACCTGTGCGCCCTGAGAACCAAACTGAAAGGGCAAAATGAAGAAGCTGGTTGCCATAGTGAGCATAATTTGCGCCGGGGTTCTTGACGCGGCAGAGCGTTACATTCCGGAATATTTGAACAAAATCTCTGTTACCGTCAGGGCAGAGATGGGGTATTCCAAGTCAGAGGGGAGCGGCACTCTGTTTGTCCGGAAGGTAGGCGACAGAAATGCCACATTTGCATGGACTGCTGGCCATGTCGTTTCCCATCTGCGTAAGGTGGAGGAGCGAATCGTTGGGGGGAAGCCGCAGAAACACATTACATTTGATAACCCCAAGCTGGTGCGTGAGCTGCGGAACAAGGACGGCAAGCGTACTGGGGAAATAGTGGTGGACGCCAAGGTTATCCGCTACTCCCCCGGGGATAAGCATGACTTGGCATTATTGCTTATCCTGTCAGACGACTTCTCATCGCCCGCATCTGCGGAGTTCCTGCCCAAAGGTGCCCCACTTACCCGTATCGGTGCCCAAGTTTGGCATTGTGGCTCGTTGTTAGGTTCGGGCAGAAACGGGGAAGGCAGCGGACACAACTCCATTACGGATGGAGTGCTTTCAGCACACGGGCGAATTCTTTTCAAGGTTCCATTCTGTCAGACTACTGCTCCCGCCTATCCGGGTAGCTCTGGAGGAATCATGGCCAATGCCAAGGGGAAATATGTTGGGATGCTGGTTAGGGGCGCAGGGGAATCATTCAACCTGTCAGTCCCTGTTAGCAGAATGTGGAAGTGGGCAGAGGAGAATGGAGTGGAGTGGGCAATGAACCCGTCCATCAAGGTAACACAAAAGGAAATTGATAAGCTCCCCATAGAGGGGCCAAAGGCCACTGCCGGGGGGAAGACTGACGGGAACCATAAGTTGTACCCATACCTAATTAGCAGACAGGAGGAGGTAAAATGAGCGGGCACTGGGTGGAACTCCTGAAAATACTTGGCGTAAACGGGACAGTCTTGGGTGTCACGACCCTTTCAGGTATTGAGATTATCTTGAAAATCGTGCTGCTATTGGTAACTATCGTCTGGACGGTAATAAAAATCCTTGACGCCCTTGAGCGCAAGGAGGAAGGAAACAATGCCAGAATACAAAGACCCAAAGACGGGGAAAAAGAAACAACTGAAGTATAACAAGGCGGGGTACGCAAAGGCCCGCAAGCTAAAGAAACAGGGAGTAAGTGTAGGATACGCAAAGAAGGGAAGAGAATAATGGCTGAACTCACAAAGACTCAGGACACGGTTCTTAACGGAGTCGTGAGGCACGTACTTACTGCCGTTGGCGGCGCACTCGTCACCAAGGGGGTAATGGGGGAAACCGAACTAGAAATGGCCATAGGCGCAGTCATCACCATCGCGGGTGTGATATGGTCTGCATTGGCCAAGAAGAAGAAGGACTAGAAAATGCCAGAAATCAGCAAGGGGCATACGTTTGAGGGCGGCGAACAGGTAACGCATACCAAGTTAAACAACATTGTTGACAACGCTACCATCAATGACGGCTCCATTACCACCTCCAAGATTGCGGGTAGTGCGGTAACTACTGCCAAGATTAACGACTTGGCAGTAACGTCAGCGAAGTTGGATGATGCCGTTCCGTTTTCCAAGTTAGCCGCCCTCACGGACGGGCAGCTAGTGGTTGGCAACTCCGGGGTTCCGACGGCCACGAGCGTAACGGGTGACGTTTCGATTAACTCAAGCGGCGTTACAGCCATAGGTACGTCCAAGGTGACAACCACAATGGTTGCCGATGACGCAATTACTGGCGACAAGCTGGCTGATACCGCCGTCACTGCTGGGAGCTACACCAATGCTGATGTCACAGTGGACGCGCAGGGGCGGGTAACGTCTGCCTCCAGCGGTTCTGCCGCAAGTCAGACTGTCTACACATCAGATGCAACATGGACAAAGCCATCAGGGGTTTCATGGGTGGAGGTAATCTGCATAGGCGGCGGTGGTGGCAGTGGTGGTGGCTACTACGCAGGGGCGGGTGGCCCCGGGGGAACCGTTCGGGACTGGATTGATGTTTCCTCGGTTTCGACTGTTAGCATTACGATTGGTGCTGTCGGGGCCGGGGCAGGCCAATATGGCACCGGCGGCACGGGGGGTGATTCAACTTTTGGGAGCTACCTCACAGGAGGCGGTGGCCTAGGCGGAAAGTCTGAGTCGGGCACCCCAGCGGGCGAGGGCGGGGCTATTGGCTCCGTCTCTGGCTCCAGCGATACTTACTATAGAATTCCCGGGGCCGCAGTCGCTGGGACGAGCAACTATGATGGTGCCGGTATTACAAGCAACAACACAACTGGCGGCGGAGTATCGGCCCTCGGCAACGGAGAGACATACGGCATGGGTGGTCATATCTATAACGGACCAAACCAGACAGGCGCACCGGGCCGAAGCGCAGGCGCGGTAATCGTTAGGATACTTGGTTAATGAAAAAAGCGGCAATAGCTCAATTCGTGGCGGACAAGATGCAGAAGTCCGATTCTGCCACCTTGGACATTATCAAGAATTTCGTGGACAGGCGTTACGAAATGATTTGGGACACAGCCCTCTGGCGTCAGACGCTTGCCACAACGACGTACACTGTCGCCGTGGATACGGAAGACTTGACGCTCAATTCTACAGTAGACTTCCCTGTCTCCGCACGCTGGAACGACTTGGAGATTATCCCGATGGATTATCAGGCTGTGTTTCAGGTTGACCCCACCCTGTTCAACGACTCCGGTTCTGTCACCAACTTCCTCGTGCTGCCACGGGACAGTAGCGGCAATTCCCGCATCAAGCTTTTAAGGAAACCAAACGAGGAAAAGTCATTGCTTGTGTTAGGCAAGCAGAAGATAACCGCCGACGGCAACACATGGACAACATCATCCTCCACCAGCACCGATGTGCTGCCACAAATGGCCGATACCGGGGAGCCTGTAATCAACGGTATTGAGAACGCGCTCTTGGCCTTTGTGGAGGGTGATACACTTGAACACATGAGACAGTACGGCAAGGCGCAGATTAAGTTTCAAGAAGCCTCTGGTCAGCTAACAGTCGCCCGGGACTTGGACAATCATCAGGCCGCTCGTGTTTCCTCTATTGTCCCGCATATTTCGGGCCACTGGGAAGCTGGCGATTTTGAATAATGCCCACATTCTTTAACGACGGACTCGACGACACGCTGGCCTACGACTATGTAGGGAACTTTGCTGGCGGGCAGGCCAGCAGCGTGCGGGCGAACCTCCTTCAGGACGGGCAGTATTCCGAGTCAAGGAATATGGACATTGACAAGTTCGGTGCCATCATCACTAGGCGCGGAACGGAGATTATCGGCTCTACGCTAACCAACCCGATTCAGGGTCTGGTCTACATGGATACTCCCAGTATCGAGCAGCTTTTGGCTGTGTCTAACGGGGTAGTCTACAAGTCCACCGGAGGTAGCTGGTCTTCCGTTAGTGGCTACACTCCCAGCGCGTCGAACAACGTGGAAGCCGTTCAGTTTTTTGATAAGGTTTATTTCTCCGACTCTGGCGGAACGAACGTCCACTCCTACGATGGCTCGTCCTTCACTGATGAGGGGGATACTGGTGGCGACCCGCCTCGTGGTAAGTTTCTCGCCAGCCATACTGGCCGACTCTTCACGGCCAACACGCCGTCAGCCGATGATGAAATTCAGGCAAGCGATGTCCTGTCAGCCAGCAGCGGGAACTGGAGTAGCAACTATAGCTTCCGGGTTGGTAAGGGTGAGGGCGACCCGATTACGGGAATTATTAGCTGGTACAACTTCAATCTGCTGGTCTTTAAGGAGCACAGCATTCATATCGTAGCGACTGACCCAAGCCAATCCTCTGCCTCCGCTTGGTCAGTTCATCGCGTGGACAATAACGTCGGCTGCGTGTCACACCGCACAATTGCTCAGGCTGGCTCTGATGTGTTCTTTCTTGCCCGGGACGGGGTTCGCACCGTTCAGACAATTTTGGCTGGTGCCCAAAGCTCGGTGTCGGAGCCAATTTCACAGTCGATTAGCGACATCATAGAGCGCATCAACTGGGGAAATGCGGATACCTGTTGCGCCAAGTTCTGGAACAACCGCTACATACTTTCTGTTCCGCTGGACTCGGCTACTACGCCCGACCATATCCTTGTCTTCAATACCGTCACGAAGAGCTGGAGCGGGTTCTGGACAGGCTGGACTTCACGGGCCTTCGCAACCACGGCATTCAGCGGGTTCCCCAAGTTGGTTATGGGGCACAGCGATGGCAAGGTTGTAACATGGATGGACTATGTGGCTGCAGGCTCTGAGGTGGACGCCACCTTTCAGGATGTCGGGAGCGACATACCCAGCCACGTAGTCACCCGGGGACTCACCTTCCAAGACGTATTCTCCAAGAAGCTGGGTAATCATGTTGAGCTTGAGCTGCGCGGCTCCACACCGGGAGCTGATGTGGAGCTGCGGGCCATTGCCGATGAGTCCGACGAGAAGGTTATCCACCCCAGCACCATCATAACAGGCATTACCGGCGTCACCCTGCCCGCCAACCTGACGTTCGTCCTGCCTGAGGATGAAATTATCACAAGGGATTACAACATGATTCCAGTAAACGAATTTTCTGAACTGCAGTTTCGCGTATTCGCCAATAGCGGGAAGGTTCATTTGAGGAATATCAAGGCCAGCGCATTTATGAATAGCATGACGCTGGAGAAAACAGATTGATGGATGAAGGTAGACGGAAAAGATTTAAAGTTTCTGAGGTGGCTGATTTCTGTGCTGAGAATGATTCCCGAGGGATTTGTTTTGGTGGATGGCCGAAAGACATACTGGAAATTTACATCAACTGGCACCATCAGAATGGAGGTTTATTCGTTGTCGAAATGGATGAGCGCGTGGTGGGAGTTGGAATTGCATGGCGGTGTTGCGAACATGACTTGGATAGGCATTGGACAGCGTGGAACGATGAAGGGGACTGCTTCTATATTTCAGATGTTGTATGCAGTGAAAGGAGAGCGATTGGAACTCTTGTCGATGGACTGTCTGAGAGGTTCTCCGGTTGGAGAAGTCTTAGACTGCTGGCAAAAAGGAGAGGAAAAATTAGAGAATTTTGCCCAAGATTCTTGGACAGACTAGGGAAATGTGGGAAAGATGAAAAAGCAGTATCTTGAATGCCTAAGGTTGGCGAGCGGCATCGTCGCCAAGTATCGTGATAAGTACCACGCGGCAGCAGACGCAGTAGCGAAGGGCGACCCTCCGCCAGACCCCCCGCCAGTCCCCGACTATTCCGCTGCCAACAGGGAAGCGGTGTTTGCTGATATTGAGAGCCTTCCTGCCCGAAAGGAAATCGAGGCGGCGGCCAAGATGGGTGGCGTGGGTTCCGTTACCTTTGGCGGACGCACGATGAGGTATGATTTCCGGGGAATCTCGGACTTAGACCAGCAGACTACAGAGCTACAGGCCCGCCGACAGTCGTCTGATGCGATGGCAGAAATGGCACTGGACATTCAGCGGAAGTATGGCAACCAGTTTGTTGACCAAGCGTTGCAGCAAATCGAGCGTTCCGACCCGGTTGGGGCAGAGGTTCGCAAAAAGCTGGCAAGCAAGACTCTTGAGCAATTGGAAGCCGGGATGTCGCTCACCGACGAGGAGCAACGGTTTGCCCAGCAGGCGTTCAGGAGGGCATCCGCTGCGCGCGGCGGGCCGATGTTGGGAGACGCCCCGGCCATCAGCGAGGCGTTTGCCGAGTTTGGGGTTGGGCGCAACCTATTGGGGCAGAGGATGAACATGGCTGCCCGTTATGTCGGGATGCCGCAGACTGCCCAGTTCGGCCAAGCCTCTGGCGCACAGGGCGGTGCTGCAATGTTCGCACCCTCGGGGCTTGGGGCTGGCATAGGGGTTAACCCCAATGCTGGTGCGCTGGGCACCCAGTTTGCCGCAAATGTGTACGGCACTCAGGCAAGCATCTTTGGGACACAAAGCGCAAATTGGCAGTACCAGCGGGAGAATGACCCGTGGGGCAACATCCTAGGAGGGCTGACGGGTATGGGGCTTCAGGCCGCTGGCGGCATGGCTGGTGGTGCGCTTCAGGGAATTGGCGACAAGCTGACAGCCAAAAATTATAAGTTCCTCGGCGGCATTGCCTCAGCAGGTGGCACGAGCCTTCTAGGTAGGTAGCGATAATTAACAGAAAGAATTATTATGGGATTCGCTTCAGGACTTAAAAACTGGAATAGCATTAGCTCAAACATCATTCAGGCCAATCAGGGGGCGAAGGAGTTGGAGTTACGTGAGGAGGCTCAAGCCCCGGCCAAGGCGCGTCACGAAGCGATGCTGAAGAAGAATAAGAGGGGCAAGTCTGGATACGACCTTGAGGTGCGTCGTGAACGTAAGCTAGACAAGTTCAAGGTAAAGAAGGCTAAGAGGGACTTAGATATAACTCGTCAAATTGATGATTCTAATGACGAGCTTAATAGGATTGTCGAAGAAATGCACAATCACGAAACCAACGATACAAGGTTTAGTGAGCTTGTGGATGAGAAGACAAAAGTGGAAAACAGAATCAACAGGCTAATGGGGAGTATAGGGCAGAGCCGCTCTGGCTCATCCAGAGTATCCCGAGAAACATCCGCTGCGTCAGCTAACGCCGATGCTGTCTCGAGATTCCAATTAAAACTGAGGGCGCACGAAAGGACGATGAATGAGGCGAATAAAACCGCCGAGGAGGAGGCAAAATTTAATGCCAGATTAAAGGGTATGTCTCAGGGAGTTCGGGATAGCGTAAAGCACCTTAGGTATAAGCTGGAAGAATCAAGGAGGATAGTTGAGAGAGGGCCTGTTGATGTGCAGGGCGGGCAGGGGCGAATGGGCGAGGGCGTGTCGCAGGAAACAGTTGAATTTCACAGGCGTCAGGCTGAAGAGGCGGAGATGGAGCTTGAAGACATAAAGACGAGAATCTTGGTTGCTGATTTGGTTGAGAATAATGACATAGCTCCTAACACGGAACTCTCCGCTGTTCTTGGCGACCCTAATGTCGTTGTGATGGATAAGCATAAGCCCTACACGGACGAGAAGGGTGCTCCTCTTCTTAATAAGGAGGGCGAGATAATGCTTCGCACCTCTATGAATAGGGAGGCGACATTGCGTAACGTCAAGGCAAGGCTTCAGGTTATCGCCGATAATAAGCAGTACGGCAAGAAGGTAGTCACCAATGTTGTGCCAGAGGCAAGCAGCACCTCAGATGCAAGAAAGAGTGTGACACAAAGTGAGGGAGGGTCAGCACCAGATTTACTTAAACCCGCTACTGGCCCCACTACGGTCACAACAGACGAAAAGGGAACAAGAATAACTGCCCCCGGCAGTGTCAGAACTGAGACAGTCACTGGCCTGCGCGAGCTGGCCAAGGGTGACACCAAGAAGTTCTTCGACTTCCTTGATAGTGACGATGTTAAAGCGGCCTTGGCACAGAGAATTCAGGATGATGAAGACCGCGCACGTGAGAAAGACAGGCAGCTTGAGCGTGAGTACAGAGAGGAGGATGCCCCGCAGCGTCAAGCGAAGACGGAGGAAGAGTTGCGCGCAAAATCGACGGCGAGTCATACTCCCGACGATGAATCACTTGCTGATAGAAGTCGGGCATCGTACATAAGCTCTGAAAGAGCCTCCCGTAGGGACAGGGCCAAACCCGGGCAGTGGGTAGAGTGGGGCGACGAGGAGCCAGCACCGACGCCAGTCGATGGTGACGGACGAGCTGTCTTACGGGGGGCTGCGACTAGGGAGGAACTTGACGAAACCAGAGTAAGAAAGTGGGCCTATCCGCACCTGACTAAGGGGACGGATTATGTTGTCCAGCGAGGCAAAGGTACGGTTCTCATCGACCCGGCTGGAACTCCCAAGAAGGTGAAGGACTGGGCGCGGGACTTCATGGGTGTAGGCAGCAATGTAGATATAAAGAAGTATATTGAAGGGGAATACGCTCGCCGCACAGGGAAGTATATTAAGGGAACTAGTTCTGGCGCAAATAATATGACGCGAGCGACAGTAAGGAAGACGACCACGGAACTCAAGAACTTGGAAAGGATGGCAAACGAAGAGATTAAATCCTTCTCCATTGAAAGTAAGGGCCGTGGTAAATATGTTAAGCGTGACCGGACTCCTTCGGAAATGTCCGACTTGCAGAAGAAAAAGGCCAAAGCCAAGGTGAAGCTTGCTGCCATGCTCAAGGAAAAGAAGTTTGCTGAGAACGAAATGATGGATGTGTACAGGGCACTGAAATTGTCAGACCTCAAGCGGCATGAGATTCCCATAAATAAAGCTAGACAACTTGGGCTAGACGTAGACTGATGCCATCCCTAATTGACCATTACCGCAGGAAGTACCCCACTCGCCTTGGCAACAGGACGGATGAGGAGATTGCCCTTGCCCTTGTATATGCTGACCCGTCCACTTCGTTGCACGACGAGAAGGTTAGGGACATATTCAACGCAGCAAAGTCGAGGCGGAACATTGACTTGGGGATACCGTTTGACGCACATCAAGTTCACGAGTCCCTGATGCAAGAGGCGGAGCCGCGAAGGCGCGTTGTCACCACTCCCGAGAACCCCACCCCAAGGGTTGCCTATCAGGACAATGACATCGGGTTTCGCAAGGCCATTTCCAATGCGTGGATGCGCGGTAGGCTTCTTGGCAAGCAGTCCCAGCTCATGGGCATGGGCCTTCTTCAGCGCATGGATGACGAGTTGGACATGAACGACATCCGGGCCATTTCGGAAGTACAGAGGGAGCTTCAGTCTCTTCCACAGTCCAAGGAGTACCGTGAGTTTATTGAGTCTGAAGGCTTCTGGAATTCGCTCGGTGAGTTCATGGATGAACCGCTCGGCATCGTGACTGAAGCCGTTGTAGAGTCCATGAGCGGATTGTGGAAGGCGGGAGCCGAGGGCGGTTTTGATGCAGATGGTAACTACGTTCCCGGCAAGGTGACAAGGAATGTGGCCGCTGGTGCTGCTGGTGGAGCAGCGATAGGTACTGTGGCAGCTCCGGTGACAGCAGCGGCAGGAGCTGCTTGGGGCGCGATTTCTGGAGTTGGAGTTTCATCCCATGCGCTGGAGTCAGCAGGAGCTTACTTGGATTCTTTTCGTGAGGCTGGGGTGGATACAACCAATCCCCAAGCACTGTTCAATGCTATCAATGACGAGAAGCTCCACAAGAAGGCACGCGATATAGCCCAAAAGCACGGCTTGGCCGTGGGGGTATTTGACTCTGTGTCAGCCGGGTTGGCAGGGCGCGGTAGGGCTATACTAATGGGTGCCCGTGGGGCAATAAGGCCAGTAGCACCAAAGCTGGCAGCCGCACCAATTAGTCGTATTGGGGTTGGGGCCACCGAGCTTGGAATGCAAATGGGTTTCGGGATGGCTGGCGAGACTATTGGCCAGAAGTGGTCAAAGCCTGAGACTCCCCTCCACTGGCCATCGGTGCTGATTGAGGGCTTTGCCGAGCTTGGCCCCGGAGCTGTCTATTATTCAGCAGGAACAGTCCTGCGGCACGGGCGCAAGGGCAGGCTTGAGGGCGACCCAAATGAGATGGCTGAACAGGCTGCCTTGGCCAAGTTAATCAAGAAGCGTGCGGACGAGGGTGTTTCACTTGGTGAATTTCAAGAGTCCGTTGATAAGGCGGACTACTTCTTTGAGGCGGAGAAGCTAGGAGTAGAGGAGCAACAGCTCAAGGATGAGTACAAGCAGTTTGCCGGGACTATCTATCGCGACACCAATGATGGCACGTTCTCTGAGAAATGGGAGATGTCAGAAGAGGAGCTTGCGGAAGTCCAGAGGGACGAGGGGCTGACTATTGGCGTATGGAAAGAGAACAGCAGTGCGCGGTTTCCTGATGCAGACATACTTGAGTTCAAGGGGGCTGACAGATTCAAGAAGGCCCGGGCATGGGTGAGCGCAAATAGGCCCAAGAAGAAGGGGAGATGGAATTATACCGACGACGGACGTAGGTTCAGTATTCTGGGTGGCTCCCTCAAGCCCGAGCAATACGCAGAGATAAAGGCCCATATTGACAAGTATGGGGAGGAGTCCCTGACTGAGGGTAAAGAAGATGCAGCTCCTGCCCAAGGCCCCCAGCCCACGGCAGAGGAGGCAGTTCTTGAGGACTCCCCCACTGGGATTGACTGGACAACATCCCAAGAGGGGTCGGTAAAGGAAGGACTGCCCGAGATAACGACAGAGGAGCTGGAATCAGAGGTAGTTAAAAATAAGGAGTGGAGATACGGCAAAAAAGGCTCCAAAGAGGTGAGTGATGAAGACGCCATCGCGCATGCCCATCAGCGCGAGTGGAAAGTTGCTACAGATGAAGCAGCAACTGTCTATGACTTCCCCAAGGGAATCAATAAAGAATTGCTTGGCAATACGCTCATGCATTCTGACAATAATCAGTTAACTGACAAGGCATACGATTTGCTTGTCGCATACAACCCGGAGTTGAGTGCGATTCCATTGAACCCGAGCAAGCCACAGGCCAGTAAGTGGCACATAGTTTTAGGTGCTCTTTCTAACTTCCCAGCGGTAGACATCGCGGCGTTCGTGGCTGAAAAGGCTGTGCAGCACCCCACTGAGGCTCATCTTACTGGGGCGGTGCATCGAAAGGTTGCGCCCCCAGACTTCTCAAAGGAAGACACCACTGGTATAGACATACCATTTGCCAAGCAACAGGAACTTCCCGGTATGGGCGGAGCCCGGGGCAAGAGGGGCAAGGGGGCTCCAATACCAAAGGCCGGGGCAAAGCCCACTGCGGGGCAGCTCGGTCTTCCGGGGCTTGAAGAGGATATTGCTCCACTTGAGAAGCCGCCCACAGTCGAGGAGCTTAGGGAGAGAGAGGTAGAGCTAGAGGAGGAGCTTTCCAAGGCTCCAAAGCTAGAGGCCGAGCCTGAGGCTGCCAAGGCTAAAGCCAAGAAGGGCAAGGCTGTTCCAGTGCCAACAGCAGAGCGAGTTGGTGAAACTATTCCAGTCCTAGTGCCAGCAAGGGGGCCTATAAAGTGGAAGACAATTCCCAAGCAGACTATGGGCGATGTCAAGACTGTCGCCGAGGGAACTCGCTCCCGGAAGGAAATTGCCACGGAACTGAAGGAGGTGCAGGGTAAGATTGCAGAACTGGAGGCCCCAAAGGAGGGGGCATCTATAGCACAGCAAGTCCAGTGGGAGATTGATAGGATTGACAAGAGGCATGAGAGGCTCTCGAAGGCTCAGGTTGCTGGCGAGGAGCTGGTTCTTGAGATACAGGAAGCCCCAATGGTGGAGCCTACTCTTAATCAGCAATATAGAAAGCTGGTCTTGAGCATAAGGAGTCTTGAGTTAAGGCTGGCTGAGGAGAAGAAGAAATTTGATAAGAAGGGCCAGAAGGAGGGAACCAAACTTCTTGAGAATAAGCTGGCAGAAGTTAGGCGCAACAGGGAGATACTTGGCAAGGAACTTGGCATCGAGATTAGGGACAAGCTCACTCGTGACCCGGGTGAGGTTCTTGCCATAGAGACAGCCCAATGGATGCAGCCAACCCCTGCGGAGGAAGCCCTTGAGCTTAACAGGGAGCAGAGGAAATGGAACGACGGGCCTGACCTCTCCGAGGCTGACACACTATTCGTTCACGAATGGGTTCAAGGCAACAAGGAGAGGGATAAGTATGCCAAGCCAGCCAGAGGCAAGGAGAGCGAGGGGCTAAAGGGATACCCGACTTGGCTTGAGGTGCTCAGGAGAAATGCCCTTTCCCTTACATTTAGCACTGAGAGGGCAAAGCCCATCGGCGGCAGAAGCAGCTCTGTGGCCTATGACCGTGCAGCAACATTGATGCAGCAAACCAGAGAAGAGCTGCAAGCCATATTTGATGGCAGGGCCACCATGAAGGGCGGGATGACCGGGCCCGCTGCCGCGCATAATTTCGCCCACTTTGGGAGCTTCAAGTTTTTAAGGCATAGGTATTTCGATTTACTAAAAGGACTGAAGGCTCACAAAAGATTTGATACCAAGGTGAAGGTGGAGATTAGGGACAATGAGACAGTCTTTGACCAAATGGATAGGGTTCAAGTCGAGATGGACAGGGCTCTATCTGGAGAGGCTGGGGTTTCTCGGTCTGCCGACCAACGCGCACAGTTGGCAGCATCCGGCAAGCTATCCAAGGCGTTGTCTATCTTCCTTGAGAAAATTCAGAATCTGGTTGTTGGTCAACGTAAGTTCGACCTGATGAAGAGGCCGGACTCGACGGAGACATCGGAGCTTCAGTCTGAGCAGCTATATAGGCTCATCAATAATTACCTTTTCGAGGAGGCTGCAAATTGGCTCTACAAGGACGCGGTTTCCTTCAAGAAGATTAAATCCCTCAAGGCCAGAATCAGAAAGTTACAGGCTGAGGAAAGGGAGCTTAGGGAGCAAGCCATAGACCTAGGAAGGATAAGGGAATATGGGGGAGAGGTTGTTGGCGGGCGCACGGTTGTCAAGCGCACGACTGTTTGGAAGAAGCTCCCGGGACAAAGGATTACCCGCCGCCCCATGACAGACGAGGAGATTGACACATGGGAGAGGGAGAATACCCCAATTTCAAATGTAGAAACCAAGGAGCGGTTTGGATATAGGAATATAAAGGAGGGGCTGAAGAAGGGCGCGGTTAAGCCATACCGTGGCCCTGACGGCAAGGGGCCAATTCAGCCCGGAAGGTATGAGCAGATTGATGTTCATATTCAGCCCTATGCAAGGCCAGACGTATGGGTTCCAATTGAAGAGGTTGAAAATGTAACCAATGAGGAGCTTAAAAAAATTACCCTGAGACAGGGTGTTGTTAACGAGCAAATATACGAAAACAACATCACCCTAAGGGGGCTGGAGCGGGATAAAGATAAGGCTGGCAAGGCCCATGATGTCGGGGCGATGTTCAAGAGGATACAGAAAGAGGCTAAGATAATCGAAGGCAAACGCGCAGAAGCCGTTCTTGCTGGGAAGCTACCAAGATTCGAGGAGCTGTCTGCTCCTGTCGCCATAGCAAGATACCTTAAAGGGTATAATCCGGGACAGGCTGTAACAGTTGACGCCAAAGGAAACCTTCATGCAATTCCAAGGGAGCACCTCAGGGAGGCTGTCGGGAGCCTGAAGAAGAGCCTAGAAAGATACATGAGGGAGATTGCCGACTCAATGGACATCTCCAGTCAGGATGTGAGGATGGCCGAGAAGAAGTCATTACTCAGCCATGCCTCCGAGATGGACATATCAGAGGTGAAGGAGCGCGAGGGGCCGCGCCACCCAATGCTATCCGACACGGGGGCGATGTCCCCGGAAGCAATTAAGTTTCAAGGCCACTTACTTGACACTATGCCCACCGGGCCTGTTACCCAAGAGACATACGGCCCTACGGGGAAAAAGCCGCCGGGGGAACTGCAAAGGCTCACCAAGAAGCTCCTCTTCAGCCTAAAGGAAGGGACGAGGATTATGGCCAATGA